>Ga0137415_10000301_pt1 | contig 45611 bp, 45 predicted proteins | sample CZODoug3_1_1_16f_FD_183082 | JGI IMG/M metagenome (GOLD analysis project Ga0137415, IMG submission 183082) | Vadose zone soil fungal communities from Angelo Coast Range Reserve, California, USA - CZODoug3_1_1_16fungal (Hybrid Assembly) | ecosystem: Environmental > Terrestrial > Soil > Vadose...
TAACCAACGTAGTCGCGTGTCGGGCCCGGGGTCTCGATGTCTCGGAACGGGTGGAACGTCATGGCCGATGCTCCGTTCTCTTCGCGAGGAGGCCGGCGTCAGGCGGCGTGGGCCGCGTTCCGCGCGCCCACCCCCTCGACGTACGCCAAGACCTCGGCGAGGGGCATGACATCGCCGTAGCTGCGGTCGATGTCGAACAGGGTGAGCCGATGTGAGATCGGGAGGCGGTCGAACACGGCCTCCTCCGGCACGATCGTAAAGAAGTTGTACTGGTTCGAGTCGACGACGGTGACGCGGACGCAGTTTGACGTCGACCCGCCGACAATGATGCACGTGTCGACCCGTCGACCAATGAGAAGGGACAGGAGCGGCGTGCCGAAGAAGGCGCTGAACTTCTTCTTGTCGATGACGATCTCGGTCGCGAGCGGCTGGAGATCCTCGACGATCTCGGCGCCGTGCGTGTCCCTGAAGTAGAGGTTCTCGCCCCGGCCGACACCTGCTCCGATCTTGCGGTGAAACATGCCGACGTCGTCGTTCACCGGATCAATGACGTAGCGGGTGAAGAAGACCGGAACCTTCGCGGCCCGGCAGGCGAGCAGGACGCGGCGCATCGCCGCGACCGCCGGAAAGGCGAGCTCGCCGCAGGCGAGCGGATACTTCTCGGCATTGTCCGACGCGCCGCGAATACCGGTCATGTAGTACTGCGCGTCGACCACGATGAGCGCCGGGTATTGCCCAACCCCCGCCCGCTGGGCCCATTTCCCGCGCTCCAGGACCGCGCGGTCTTCCGTCGTTAGAATCTGGTCCCACGTCGTCGTCATACGCTGGCCCTCCACCATGCCTGCCCCACGGTCCGCTGTCACATGCGGCCTTACCCGACGCCCTGCGATCGAGTGTCCGGCAACGGGCCCGCGCCCACGCCGGCGCGGACGCAGCGCGAGGGTCGAAAGCGGGCCGGTCGGGCGTTAGCGCCAAGCGCCCTGTGCCTTACCGGGGACGAACTGGCCGATGCCGGTGGCGCCGACCCACTTGCCGTTCTCGACGAGCACTTGCCCGCGCACGATCGTCATCGCGGGCATGCCGCGGAAGCGGTGGCCCTCCCAGATGCTGTAGTCGCAGTCCGAGTGCAGGTCGTCCAAGGCGATCGTCTTCTCGGCCCGTGGATCGATGAGGACGATGTCGGCGTCGCTGCCGGGCGCGACGATCCCCTTGCGGGGGTAGAGGCCGAACAGCCGCGCCGGATTGGTGCAGGCGACCGCGACCAGTGTCGTGACGCTGATCTTCCCGGTCGCCACCCCTTCGGAGAAGAGCGTCATGAGCCGCGTCTCCACGCCATTGTGGCCGCCGGGGACGTTGTCCACCATCGACCCGGAGAGCTTGGCGGCGAGCGGGATGGTGTAGTCGTCGGAGGCGACGGTGTCCCCGCCGCGGCCGGTGGCGACCGCCTTCCACAGGGCCTGCCGGTCCTCCTCGCCCTTCAGGGGCGGGTAGTTGTGATAGGTGAGCCCGCGCGGCCGGGCGTACGCCTCGCTGGTGAAGACGAGGTAGTTGTGGAGGATCTCGCCGTAGACCGGCTGGCCGTCGCCATGGGCGGCGGCGATCGCGTCCACCGCCTCGCGGGTGGAGACGTGGACTACGTAGAGCGGGCAGCCGCTGCGCCGCGAGAGCAGCAGCATGCGCCGAACCGCCGCCTCCTCGGCGAGATTCGGCCGCGCGAGATGAATGTTGGTCCCCTGCGCCCGCCCCTGGCGGTAGAGCCGGCGGACGTGGAAATCGATGACGCAGTCGTCCTCGCAGTGAACCTGAGCGATTCCCCCGCGGCCGGCCAGCTCCTCCATCACCCCCCAGATCCGGCCGTCGTCGGTAAAGATGGACCCGGAGGCGGACGCCCCGGAGAACGTGGTGAACATCTTGAAGGACATTACCCCCTCGGCGATGGCGTCCTTGAGCTCCTCGATTACCTCGAAGGGGAACGGCCCGGTGAGGAAGGAGTGAAGCGCGTAGTCGACGTTCGGGCGCTCCGCGGCCAGCCGCTCCCGCTTGAGGCGAATCGCCTCCAGGAGGGACTGGCCCCCGGCCTGGTAGGCGAAGTCGATGAAGGTCGTGGTGCCTCCGTAGGCAGCGGCCCGGCTGCCGGCGGTCGAGGACTGGGCCTTCATCGTCTCGTTCAGCTCGAGGCTGAAGTGGACGTGGGCGTCGATTCCGCCGGGAATGACGTACCTCCCGCGGGCGTCGATCGTCCGCTCTGCCTCCCGGTCGAGCGTGCCCGGGCTAGCGAGGGCGACGACGCGGCCGTCCTTGATCGCCACGTCGAGGCGGTCCGTGCCGTCCGGCGAGACGACCTCACCGTCGGTAATGAGCAGGTCAAGCATCCCCGTCCTCCCATCGGCCGGCTGCCCGCCTCGGACCCCGACCGTTGCCGGCCGATTGTCCGGCCCCAGCGCCCGCCTCCGGCGAACGGACGGGCCCGTCAGCTGCGTTCGTCACCGCCGCGCGACGGTCGGCGCGCGCTCCGGCTTCGCCGCGAGCGCGGCGAGGTAGGCCATCGTCTCCTCGAGCGAGACCACATCGGCGATCTTGCTGTCCATGTCCAGCAAGTTGGCCAAGTGAGGCTCCGGCGCGCGGTCCGCGACACACTCGACCGGGAGGATCGCGCGGAACCCGTGCTGCATGGCGTCGCAGGCGGTGGCCCGGACACAGCCGCTGGTGACACACCCGGCGATGATGCAGGTGTCCACCCCGGCCGCGGTCAGGATCGACGCGAGCGGGGTGCCAAAGAACGAGCTCTGGAACTTCTTCACGAGCAGCGGCTCGCCCGGCTCCCGCGCGAGCCGCTCGTCCACCGCCACCGCGGGCGTGCCCAGGATCTGGTGCCGCAGCCCGGGTGCCTTCTTGATGAAGAGGCCGGCATCCCGGAGGTGCGGCTCGTAGGCGACGGTCATGAAGACGATCAGCACTCCCGCCGCGCGTCCGGCGTCGAGCAGCCGGCGGGTGGCCAGCACTTCGGCGTCCATTCCGGCGCCGAGCGGGTAGCGCGGGTCGGTGAGTCCGTTGATGAAGTCCACCACGACGATCGCCGGCATGGTTCCGAAGCCGACTCGCCCCACCATCCCCGACTGCCGGTACTGCTCCCGGATCCGCTCGACGTCCATCGCTCGCCCTCCTCCCGATCAGCGGCCGCTGCCGCCGGCCTCGGCCGACTGCCCGCGGTAGCTCCGCTCCAGCGCCGCATACTCCTGGAAATGAAGCACGTCGTGGTATTGCTTCAGGGTCATCAGCCTGTCCAGCAGCGGCTCCGCCGAGCCGGACTCGCGGATCGCCGCCAGCGCGTCCTGCACCGCCTTGGCCGCGGCCAGGAAGGCGGTGCCGGGATAGATGGCGATCTTGAAACCCATCTCCTGGAGGGTGTGCCAAGTGAGGTACGGGCTGCGGCTCGTCTCGACCATGTTGGCCAGGAGGGGGGTCTGGATCGCGCGGGCGATCTCGCGAAACTCGTCGGCGCTCTCCGGCGATTCCACGAACACCACGTCGGCTCCGTGCGCCGCGTAGATGCGCCCGCGGCGGATCGCCTCCCCGAGCCCGTGTCCGGTGCGTGCATCGGTGCGGGCGATGATCAGGGTGTCGGGGCTGGTCCGGGCGTCGGTGGCCGCGCGCAGCCGGGCGACCATTTCATCGACGGGCACCACCTCGCGGCCCAGCTCGTGGCCGCAGCGCTTTGGACTCACCTGGTCCTCGAGCTGGATGGCGCTCGCGCCGGACGCCTCGAACTCCCGCACGGCGCGCTGCAGCGTGAGCAGGTTTCCGTAGCCGTCATCAGCGTCGACGATGACCGGCAGCCCCACCGTGGCCACGGTACGGCGCACTCGTTCGGCCATCTCGGAGAGGGACATCATCCCGAGGTCTGGCAGGCCGAGGGCCGAGGCCGACTGGCCGTTGCCGGTCATGTATAGGCAGGAGAAGCCCGCCTGCTCGATCAGAAGCGCGGAGAGCATGTCGTAGGCGCCGGGGGCGACCGCGATCTGGTCCTGCTGGAGCAGACCCCGCAGGGAGGGGCGCGGGCGGCCGGCGCGAGAGAGTTGATTCATGAGCGCGATCCTCTCAGACCCGCCGGGTGCGGGCCACGTTGTAGAGGCCGACGGCCAGCAGGATGGCCAGACCCTTGATGACCATCTGCCAGACGCTCGGGACGTCGAGCAGCGCCATCCCGTTGGCGAGCACGCCGATGAAGAGGGCCCCGAGCGCGGCCAGCAACACGCTCCCGATCCCCCCGCTGAGCGCCACTCCGCCCACCACCACCGCGGCGATCACGTCCAGCTCGGCTCCGTTGCCCTGGTAGGGGACGGCGATGGCGATCTGAGCGGTGATCAGCACTCCCGCCAGCGCCGCACAGGCGCCGGAGACGGCGTAGGTGGCGATCCGCACCCGCTCTACGGCGATCCCGGACAGGCGAGTGGCGGTCTCGTTGCCACCGAGGGCATGGACTGAGCGGCCGAAGGTGGTCCGCGTCTCCACCAGCCAGGCCACCGCCACCACCAGCAGCAGCAGGATCACCTGAAACGGGATGGGACCGACGTGGCCGCGGCCGAAAAAGAGGAAGGCGTCGAGCTCGGGAAAGCGCACGTCGTACTGGTTCGAGACGATGTAGACGATGCCCCGGATACCGCTCAGGGTCGCGAGCGTGGTGATGAACGGATCGACGCGCAGCGAGCTGATCACGAGCCCGTTCACGACCCCGACCAGCAGGCCGGCCAGGACGCCCAGCAGAGCCGCGAGGAGCGCCCCCGACCCGTAATCGCGCAAGGCGAGAGCGGCGGCCATGCCCCCCAGGCCGACCACGGAGCCGACCGATACGTCGATGCCGCCACCCAGGATCACCAGCGCCTGCCCGACGGCCATGATCCCCACCGTGGACACCTGACGCAGCACGCTGAGGGCGTTGTCAGCCGTGAGGAAGGCCCGCGACATCGCCCCGAAGAGTGCGATCAGGAGAAGGAGGGCCAGGCCGAGCCCGTACCGGGCGAGCACGTCCTCTACCGTCCACGGGCGCTCGCGCAGCCGCCCCTGGGCGGCAGGACGGCTGGCGGCCGGGGTGTGGTCGGGCGTCACCTCAGGCCTCCGGTCGCCGCTTCCATCAAACGCTCCTCCGTCGCCTCGCTGCGGGGCAGCTCCAGGACGATGCGCCCCTCCTGCATCACCAGGATGCGGTCGCTCATCTGCAGGATTTCCGGGAGATAGGAGGAGATCATGAGGATCGCCATCCCCGCCCGCGCCAGCTCGTCCATCAGCTTGTAGATCTCGTCCTTGGCCCCGACGTCGACGCCGCGGGTCGGCTCGTCCACCAGGAGGGCCTTGACGTCGCGGGCCAGCCACCTGGCCAGCACCGCCTTCTGCTGGTTACCGCCCGACAACGTGCGCACCGGCCAATCCGGGCTCGGCGGTTGGAGGCTGAGTCGGGCGATCAGCCGCATCGCCAGGGCGCGCTCGCGAGGTCGGTCGATCCAGCCGCCGAATCGGCTGATCGCGCCGAGGTTGGCGAGCGAGATGTTGGCGGCCGTGCTGAACAGCTCGACCAGCCCTTCGCGCTTGCGGTCCTCTGGCACGAGCCCGATTCCCGCGCGCAGCGCGTCCCGCGGCGAGCGAGGGTCGAAACGCCGCCCCCCCAGCCAGATCTCGCCGCTGTCGACAGGATCGGCCCCGAAGAGCGCCCGGGCGAGCTCGGTCCGCCCGGAGCCCACCAGCCCCGCGATCCCGAGCACCTCGCCCGCGTGCAGGGTGAAGGTGACGTCGTCCAGCACCCCTTGGCGGCGGAGTCCACTCACCCGCAGCACCTCGAGCCCCACCACTGGGCGAGCGCGATTCCCCGACTCGTCCACGGCTCGGCCGATCATGAAACGGACCAGGTCGGCGCGCGTGAGATCGCTAACCTCGCGGGTAGTCACAAGCCTCCCGTCGCGCAGAACGGTCACCCGATCCGCGATCTCGAATACTTCCTCGAGAGTGTGGGAGATGAACAGCACCGCCCGGCCCTGGGCCTTCAGTTCCCGGACGATATGGAAGAGCCGCTGGGTCTCCTGGAGCGTGAGGGCGGCCGTCGGCTCGTCCATGACGATCAGCCGGGCGTCCAGAGAGAGCGCCTTGGCGATCTCAACCACCTGCCGCCACGAGATGCCGAGCTCGGCCACCGGCGCGCGCGGGTCGAGCGGGCTCTGGAGGCGATCCAGGATTCGCTGTGCCTCGGCGAGAAGGGCCTGCCGGTCCACCAGCCCCCGCAGCCGGGCGAGCGGTTCGCGCCCGAGCAAAATATTCTCCGCCACCGTGAGCGCGGAGACGAGCGCTGGCTCCTGATAAATGACGGCGATGCCGAGCCGGTGCGCCTCGTGGACGGAGCGAATCGTGACGGGCCGCCCGCCGAGCCGGACCGAGCCCGCGTCGGCCTCGTATACCCCGGCCAGGATCTTGATCAGAGTACTCTTGCCCGCGCCGTTCTCCCCGACGAGCGCGTGGACCTCGCCCGCTCCCACGCTGAGCGAGACGTCCTCCAACGCCTGGACGCCAGGAAAGGCCTTAGTCAGGCCGACGACCTCGAGCGCGGGGGCGGTAGCCGGCGGCGGGCCGGGGCGGTCCAGCAGCGGGGAGCCCGTCACGGCCGGATCCTCGCCTGGCCAAGGGAGGCGGCGGCTGGGGACGCCGAGCCCGTGCGGGGCCCGCGGGTGATCACGCGGCTGATGAGCCGGCGGCGCTGGGCGAGCCCGTCCAGCACGACGGCCAGCAGGATTACCGCGCCGCGGGCGAACGACTGGTAGTTGGCGGGCACGCCGAGGAGCGACTGCCCCTTGCCGAGGACGATGATGAAGGCGGCGCCGACCAAGGTGCCAACGAGCGTCCCGCGGCCGCCAAGCAGGCTCGCGCCGCCGATCACCACCGCACCGATCACGTCGAACTCGGCCCCGAGACCCGCCTCCGGCGCGCCCGTCTGGAGGCGGGAGGCGAGCACCACTCCGCTCAGCCCGGCGCAGAAACCCGACATGGTGAAGGTCGCGAGGCGTACGCGCGCGACGTCGATGCCCGACAAGCGTGCCGCCAGCTCGTTTCCGCCCACGGCGTAGAGGTGCAGGCCGAACCGCGCCCGACGGAGCAGCCCGTGCCCGGCCCCGAGGACGAGCAGGAAGATGAGCACGCTGATGGGGACGCGAAGGACGTCGCCCTGGCCGAGCAGGAGAAAGGTCGGGTCGCTGATCAGCGCGTCCGCGACGCTCGTCACGTCGTGCCGGTACAGCGAGAGCGCGACGCCGCGGATCGCGTACAGACCCGCCAAGGTCACGATGAAGGCCGGGATACGCGCGCGGGCGACGAGGAGCCCGTTGATCAGCCCGACCAGGGTGCAGGCGGCCAGCACCAGCGGCACCGCGACGAACGGGCCGAAGTGCAGCCCACGTACGAGATTGTCGCTGAGGATACCGGCGAGCATGAGGATCGAGCCGACGGAGAGATCAATCCCGCCCCCGATGATGACCAGCGTCTCACCGACGGCCATGATCCCGAGGATCGCGAGGTCGCGGAGCATGTCGGCACCGTTGCCGACGCTCGCGAAGCCGGGCGCGGTGACGGCGAGCCCCAGCCCCATCGCGATCAGGGCCGCCAGGAGTCCGTAGCTGCGCAGGGCGCGGAACACGCCAGTCACCCGCGGGTGCGGCATCGCTCAGGCGGGCGGCATCGCGACCTTGTCCACGTTCGCCTTCGTCACCGCGTAGGGCGGAATTTCGATTTGGCCGGCCAGGCTGTTGCCTGGAACCCGGGCCGTCATGAGCCAGGCCCCCAGGAACATGACTGTACGCGGGATGAGGAGCACGTCGATGGCCGAAACGCCGTCCACGGTGCCGGCCTTGATCCCCTTCAGCATGTCCAGCTCGCCATCGGCGCCCCAGAACTTGATCCCCGCCCTGCGGCCGGCCTCCACCGAGGCCTGGGCGGCGCCGATCGCCATCTCGTCGTTGACGCCGAACACCGCATCGACCTTGGGCTGGCCCTTGAGGATCGTCTCGAAGACGTCGTGCCCCTTCTTGCGGTCGAAAGCGGCGCTCTGGTCGGCGACGATCTTCAGACCCGGGTATTTCTTGAGCTCGTCCCTGAAGCCGGCGACGCGCTCGATATTGGCCCCGGTGGCTTCCACGCCCTGGAGTAGCACGATGTTGCCCTTGCCGCCGAGCTGGGCCGCGATGCCGTCGGCCACCTGCACTCCCATGGCGCGATGGCCCATCCCGACGAAGCCGGTGTGGACCTGGGCGACGTTCTGGTTGAGCGTAATAACGGGGATGCCCGCCTCCTCGGCCTTCCTAACTGCCGGGGAGAGACCAGCGGCGTCGGTCGCCTGGAGCACGATGAAGTTCACCTTCTGGGTGATGAACGCTTCCATCTGGCTGGTCTGCTTCTGGACGTTGCGTTCGCCGTCCTGAACCGAGACGTGCATCCCGAAGCCTTTGCCCTCGATTGCCAGGTAGTCGCCCCAGACCTTGATGAGCGGGTGCGAGAGCGTTTCCAAAACCGCCCCGACGTTCAACCCCTGGGTCTTTGCGAAATCGCTCCTGGGCGCGGCCTCGGCGCTGGTGGTCGGCGAGTCGTTGCGGACGGTAAGGGCGAGCGCCGCACCGCCGATCGTCAACCCGCGGAGAAGATCCCGACGCCCGAAGCTCTGACTGGACTGTCCCATACTTTGGCCCCCTTGGTCATCGAGTTTGCGCGGCGCCCATCGCCTCTCGGAGGCGCCACGGCCTTGCTGGTCCGATACGACGTTTACGACGTCCGGCCGCCCCCTCCTCCGGCCTCGTGGCCCGCGACGAGCGCAGGATAGTAAGCCTGGATCTCGGCGAGATGCTCCCGCATCGCCCGTCCAGCCGTCCGGGGGTCGTGGCGCTCGATCGCCCTCAGAATGTGGCGGTGGCCGGCGTGCTGGCTCCGGCGGAACGCCTCAAGCGGCTCACGCGCCTGCTCGAGGCCGGCCAGAACGTCAAGGTAGAGGTGTTTGGCCGCTCCCAGCATGAACGCGAGCACTTGATTGTGAGCCGCCTCGGCGATGGACTGGTGGAAGGCGAAGCCGCTCTCCAGGTACTGCCCGGAGGTGGCGACGGCACGCCGGTCGGCAGCCGCGCGCAGGGCGGCGACCTCGGCCTCGGTCGCACGCTGGGCGGCGAGCTGAGCGAGGGTGACTTCCACCGACAGGCGGGCCTCGATCAGGTCCTTGAAGAGCCGCATCCGCGAGTCGCTGGTCCACTTGAGGGGCTCCAGTAGCCAGCGGCCGGGCTCACCGGTCAGAAACACGCCGGTCCCGTGGCGCACCTCGGCCATGCCCATCATCTGGAGAGCCTGGATCGCCTCACGGATGGACGAGCGGCCGACGCCGAGGCGCTCAGCGAGTTCTCGCTCCGGCGGGAGACGGTCGCCGGTCCGAAGAGCGCCGGATGAGACGAGGGTTTGGATCTGGGCAATCACCGCCTCGGGCACTGACGGGGGCTTACGTATGCGCGCGAGACCGATGCTGGTCATGTCAACAGGTGATCAGACCAGCGGAGCTTACAAGCCCGGCCGCGCTGCTGTCAAGGAAGCGTATCGCGAAAATCGTCGCGCCATTGGCGATGGTACTTCCCCGAACCTATGGAGAAAGCCATCGGCGTGCGCGCGCCAAGGGAGAGCACGTGCAGGCCATCAATCACCGCTGCCGCTTAGGGCGTGCTGTCCCGGCGACCCGCCAGACCCTCGAGCAGTAGATGCGAGAGCTCGATCCTGTTGCCCTCGCCCGCGACATCGCCCAGACGCTGGACATCCCCTGGGAACTCTCCTCTGGAAACTCGCCGACACTCGCCGCGCCCAATCCGAGGCGGCACGTGGCTAACAGAGTCTTGAGGCATCGCCGACGCCGCTGTTTACTTCCCGAACTCGGGACGATGAGCGTGCCATCCAGTTCGCGATGTCGATACGATGACACATTGATTGCCTTGGTCAGTCTGCGGTGTCCTGGACACCCGGGGGGAACGGCCACAGGGTCCGAATCTTCCACCCGCGCGTTGCCATCTAATACTCAGGGAGGGAAGAATATGAGGACGGGTTTCGCTGCAGTATTCACCGTGATTGCTTCTTCGGTGCTGCTCTCCGGGTTGACGGAAGCGCACGTGACAGACGTCCAGGCGCCGCGCATGCAGGAGGTCCAGGCGCCGCGCATGCAGGAGGTCCAGGCGCCGCGGATGCAGGAGGTCCAGGCGCCGCGCATGCAGGATGTCCAGGCCCCGCGGATGCAGGAAGTCCAAGCGCCGTAGCGGACCGGAGTGCGCCCGCGCCGGTGGGCTCCGACGGATGGCGGGGCCTAGACCGGCGCGGGACGCCCGCTCCAATCGCGGCCTGCCGGACCGGCGCCAACCCCTGACAGGGCACACCGTAAGTGCGCGTCCGGTAATCAGGCCTGTCAGCGCAGCCTGACACAACCCACTTTCGAGGTGGCATCCCTCTCGGGGAATTTCCCGCCCACCGATGCGGGGATTCACCGGATAGAACGGCTCCCCCCCCGCATGCTGCAATTGCGTCACGGCAAGAGGGCCGCTTTGACGGGGCCAAACTCAATGCCGAAATCAAATGACGGCCGAGTTAGATGGCGGCTGGGACGTGGCGACTGCCGCACGAGAGCATGGTTCGGCGCCGAGCGTACTGCTGAAGGCGACCAACAGGCTCGGCGCGTTGCTCCGCCCGGCGGGAGTGCGTGATTGATCCTCAAGCGCTGTGCGTGGCACTGGCTCCATCGACTGGCCTTCACGGGCGTAGCGAAATGGCGGCCACTCTGGCCTCCTCGGCTTTCGGACGGCATGTGCCCTTGGTGCGCTCGGCAGGCCCTGAGGGTGCTCGAACTCCAGGGACGCGGGACGGCGTGAAGGTTCTCGGCTCGTCCTGGCCGGCCGCCGACATCCCCGCTGAGGACCGCCACGCGCCTCACACTACCGGCGGAGAAGTCGCCGACTGCCCCGGCGCTGTTGCCGGGAGCCGAGCACAAGATGTCCTACTTTGATCAATCGTCGGCCGACGAGCCGGCGCCCGCGCCAGGGTCGACAGGGGCCAAGCGGATAGCTGAACGCCGGCGCAGTCCGCGGTACCCGGCGGAGTGGCCGGTTCGCTTGTGGCTGACCGAGCAACGCTTCCTGTTCGGGCGCGCCGTTGATGTCAGCCTCCACGGCATGTGCCTCGTATGGTCGAGCCTTGCGCCGGCGGATACGGTCGATCTCGGCGAGACGTACCGTGTGGACGTCAAGCCTGACCCGCGCGCCAGCGTACGCTGCGTCGCGGTAGTCCGTCATCGGCGCGGCGACACCATCGGTGTCGAGACACTACAGGAGCTCCCGGTTGAACGCCTATCATGACACGCGTCGTCGACGACCCGATGACTCAGACCTGCCGCCCGCTTCGTATGGGGCTGCTTCCCCACGTCAGCGCGCTTCGGGTCGAAGCCCAAAAGGATCGGCCACCTCGCGCCTCCAATACCACCCGCGCGTTGCGGGTGCCATAGGCCCGCGCCCAGTCCGTGATCCGCGACGACAGAGTGAGGGCTGCCCATGCTGAATGACCGCCCCTGGGCATTCTCGGCACCGTTGATGCTGGCCACGCTTGCCGCACTCGGCGCGGCGACATCCGGATCAGCACAGGTTCCGGCCGGCGTTGTGGCCGCGCTCGAGGGAACTGTAACGGCGACGCGGGCAAGCCTCCCTCTGCCGGTCCCGCTTGCACGCCGAGACGCCGTGTTTCTTCGCGACCGTATCGCCACGCGCGAGCGATCGTTCGCCCAACTTCTGCTCGGCGGCAAGGCACTTGTCACCGTCCGCGAATGGTCCACCCTCACCGTCAACGAGGTTCCGTCCACCGCAACCGTCGAACTTGGACTCGGACGGCTCGCGATCGCCGTCGCGAAGGACAAGATGCGGCCGGGCGAATCGGTCGAGATCAAGACGCCGAACTGCGTGGTAGGGATTCGGGGCACGGTCGTCGTCGCCGAGGTCGCGAAGACGGCCGCGAGAGGAACCATCGCGGGCCTGTTTACAACGACCATCACAGTCCTGCGGGGCACTGTCGGCGTGACGCAGCTCGATCCTCAAACTGGTCGGCCACTCGGCGCTCCGGTCACGGTCGGGCCCTTCGGACGCGTCGAGCTGAGCGGAACAGCCCCGCTCCGCTCTCTAACAATCACGCCGGAGGCCGCGCGGGAGCTCGCCGCCGACTTCAGCGTCGAAAAGAAGAACTGGCCCACCATCGCGTCTCCGACCATGGTGCAGGATCACATCGACGAAGCTTTGCGACAGGCGGCCGCGCTCGCTCCGAGTGCGGGCTCGGCCGGTGCCGCCCTGACTTCAGCGCCGCCGGCGGCGACGCCGCTCGGTTCGGTTTCGACCACGGCCACGTCCCTGATCACCCCACTCGCACTGCCGACCACCCCCGGCCCGATCGAAGCGCCCACGCTAGACCCTGCCCCGTTAGTACTGCCGGGCCCCATGGTCGGACCGCCCCCCCTGGGACCTCTCCCGCCAGGACTGCCGGTGCCGATAGTGACGAGCCGCCCCGCGCTGCCCCCATCGCCGATCCCTCAGATTGTGCCAGCAACGCCCGTGGGGAAGCTCCTCCCCCTGAAGTAGATCGCCACCGCTCCCCTCTCTCAGAGAGCCTGGGTCGACGCCCAGTACCAGGGTCGCGGAGAGATCTCCGCGCAAAGTCGCACTCGTCGCCGTTGAGGTGCAAGCGCCAGATCAGTTCCGACACCGACATCGTCCTTGCCCGCCAGAAGGGACGCACGCGATGACGCTTCCCGCCGGCCGAACTGACCGGAACTACCGCGATTTCGGAGTTCGCGCGGAACACCTACCTACGCGGCGCAGGGCGGGATCATCCCGCAGCTGATCGACGACGACGCAGCGCCCGGACTCGAGGGGGGCCGACGGCCGACCCCGGGGGGACAGGACGTCGCGCCGGCGCCCTCGGACCGTCCGGCAGCCTGGGTCTCGGACTGCCCCGGCATCCGCCCGCCGATAGATGGGGGCAACCCCTCCTCGGAGTTCGGCAAGAGGGAGCACCCGTCGAACATGGAGGCGCCGACTCGGGCCAGACTACTGGCGGTATCCCAAATCCGCCTCCGGGCGTACTATGGAAAGCTAGACGTGGTTCTGCCAACGGGGCCGCGCAGGGGGAGGCGTTCATGGCCAAGCAGCTCAAGTGTGGCGATCTGATGCCCGGATGCAACTTCGTCGCCGAGGGCAAGGACGTGAGCGAGGTCATGGCAAAGGCCGCGGCACACGCCAAGAAGGACCATGGGATGACCGCGATCCCGCCGGACGTCGCGAAGAAGGCTCAGGCCGCCATCCGGGACAAGTAGCCCCGGGACAGGCGGCGTCGAGTCAGCGGCGCTCCCGCTCGCTGCCCGGTCCGCGGGGCCGCTCACTCGGGCGTCGGCTCTGTTCCGGCGGCCTGTTGCGCCAGCGTTCCCTCAGTTGCTGGCGCTGTTCCGGCGTCATTTGCTGCCAGCGCTGGCGGAGGTGGGCCCGCTCGTCCGGGCTCAGCTGCCGCCAGCGCTCGTAGTTCTGCATGATGCGCTGCCGTTCCACGGGCGGCAAGGACTGGAAGCGCTCGAATCGCTGGAAGATCCGCTGGCGCCGCTCGGGCGGCATGCGCTGGAACCGCTCGTATCCCCTTAGGAGCTCCCGCTTTCGCGCGTCCGGTAGCTGATTCCACCGCTTCAGCTCGTCGAGAACCCGCGCCTTTTCCTGGGGTGGCATCTGTCGGAAGCGCTGGAAGTTCTCGCGCACAGTCTGGCGTTCTGCGGGCGACATCGCCTTCCACTGCCGGTAGTTTTCGAGCGCACGCTGTCGCTCCTCGGGCGAGAGCTGCTTCCAGCGCTCGAGATTCCGCTCGACCACCGCGCGCTCGTCGGGACTCAAGCGCTCGCTCCCGCCGGCCTGCGGCTCCTGGCTCCAGGCGGCCTCGAGGGCTCCCGTCATGAGGAGCGCGACAGTGGCCAGGAAGGCGATGAGAACAGCGACGAGAAACCCGGCGAGCCACCGCGCGCTCATTGCGACTTCGCCTCCCCGCGCGCTGGGACCGTCGGAACCGGGGACTCGAGCAGATGCAGACTCTCCAGCAAGCGAAGCCGCTCGATCAGTGGCATCTGTTTGAGCAGATCGCCCTCCGTGGCGAGATCAGCGTCCTTCAGGAGATCCAGATCCAGCAGCATCTCAGCGTCCGGCGGCGTATTCGCCGGCTCCGGCGGCGAGCCAGCCGCGGTCGGCCGTGGAGGAGTGATCGCGGCGAGGCCCAGCGCGGTCAGCGCGAGCCACAACCGACTCCGCATCGGTCAGCTTTCGCTCGCCGTCGACAGCCCGTCCAGATGCTGGATCACGTCGAGATCCTCGAAGAGGTCCAGCCGTTCCAGGACCTCGTACCGCTCGAGCAGCCCGAGCCGCCGGCCCAGCATGATCTCCTCGAACGCGACCGCCTCGGGCTTGACCATGACCCGGTGGCTCCCGCCCCGCACCGCGACCATCACGAGCACACCGATCAGCGCCGCGGCGAGGGCCGTCGGCACCGGGCGGAGCCACCACCGCCAGGCCACCGCCGGGCGCCGTGTGCGCCGTTCGATCCGCTCCCGAACCTCGGCGCGGTAGCGGCCCCAGTGCACCGCGGGGGCCAGGGGGGCCGACCTCGCCAGGTCATCCAAGAGCCTTCGGTAGCCCTCGGCCGCGGCGCGGCATCGGGCACACGCCACGAGGTGACGGTCGACCCGCTCCCGGTCAGCCGCGGCCAGCTCGCCCCGAAGAAACGGAACGAGGTCGCGCTCAGGATGTCGTCCAACCATTTCCGCTCACCCGCCGAGCTCCGTCGAAATCCTACCGCCGGTCCCGGACGTCCTGACGACGATCGCGGCGATCCTGCCGGAGGTCACGGCGATCAGTCCGCCGCTCCCGCAGGTCCTGGCGGAGATCCTTCCGGTCGCGCCTGAGGTCCGCCCGCTCCCCCTTGGCCGCTTGCCTGTCACCGTTCTTGACGTCTTGCTGGAGCTCCCGCCGATCTCTGGCGACGTCGCGTCGGTCAGCTCGGATATCCCGGGTATCGCTCCGGATATCGCGCCGATCCTGCCGAACGTCCCGCGTGTCCTGCTTGACATCCTGTGCGCCCGCGGCGGACGCCCCCAGGGCCACCGCCAGCGCGCCCCCTGCCAGCACCGTGATCAGTCGCCTCATCGTTCCCTCCTTTGGCGAAACGGGCTTCTTGACCGGTCTGACGGAGGGGGCGAGCCGATCGTTTACAGGGCTTGGGGCGGGGGCGGGAACGGCGGCGGCCGGCGGGGCCGCCAGAAAAGTCAATGCGCTCGGGCGGTTCAGATCTCGTCCAGGCTCACTCGCCGGCCGAGGCGGGACGAGCGGGCCGCGGCCTCGACGACCCCGAGCGCGCGCACGCCGGCCTGGGCGTCGACGGGCGGCTGGACCCTCGCGGTCACGCAGTGAAGGAAGGCCGCGAGCTCGCGGCGCAGTGGCTCGTCACCCGAGACCTTCAGCTCGTCGACGCCGGTCTCGACCGCCTCCCACCCGTCACCGTGCCGGCGATGCTCTCCCGCGTGCGCGGTCACGGTGGACTGGCCGAAGTCCGCCACGAGACTGCCCCGCTCCCCGACGATGACGCACTCGCGGTGCGTCCCCGGGACGAAGTATCCGGCCTCGACCACGACGGGGGTCTGGCCGTACTCCACCGTCGTGAACGACAGGTCGTCCATCTCGCGGCCGAGGTAGTCGCGGACGAGCGCGGTGACCGACGTCGCGTCCCGGCCCAGCAGGAACGCGAACAGGTCGAAGTAGTGGATCGCGTCGGTCTGGGTGACGCCCACATCCGTGCGCGGACGCTTGAACCCCGCGAACCGGCCGGTCGCATACCGCACGGCGCCGATCCGGTCGCTCGCGAGGGCCGAGCGGAGGCACTCGGTCACGGGATGGAACCGGAAGATGTGACCGACCTGAACCAGGCGCTGCGCGGCCCGCGCCCGCTCCACGAGCGCCCGCCCCTCGCCTACGGTGCGGGTCACGGGCTTCTCGATGAAGCAGTCCCGGCCCGCCTCCAGACACTCGATCGCCAGCGTCAGGTGGCTGTCGGCGGGGGTGACGATGTCGACGGCGTCCACCTGAGCGAGGGCCGCGCGGTAGTCGGAGACGGCGCGTGCCGGCGCCACCCCCTGTCTCACCGCCCAGCCCAGCCGCTCGCGCGAGACGTCTGCCACCCAGACGTCGGCCCCCAGATCACGAAGGACGCGGAGGTGCTTTTCCCCCCAGCGGCCAAGGCCGATCAGCAGGACGCGCACGGCCGCCTATTCCCGCGTCGGATCGCCACCGAGGTCTTCGGCGATGTCGTAGCGGAGGACCCGGTCCTTCATCCACCGGATCACGAGGAGATCCTTGAACGCCGCGACCGCGCGGTTGCCGATGCCGTACTTCGACTGGCCGAACCGTCGGGGACGGTGGTTGACGGGGACCTCGAGGACTCGGTACCCGCGCATCCGGAGCAGCGTCGGGAGGAAGCGGTGAAAGCCCCGATAGAGCACCAGGCTCCGCAGGCATTCGCGCCGAAACGCCCGGTACGTGCAGCCGCTGTCCTGGACACTCTCGTCGCTCACCCAGTTCCGGATGGCGTTGGCGACCCGCGACGAGGCGCGCCGGAGGAACGGGTCGTCCCGCTTGACCCGCCACCCGGTCACGCCGTCCCACTGGTCGAGATGGGCGAGCAGCATCGGCAGGTCGTGGGGGTCGTTCTGCAGGTCCGCGTCCATCGTGACGAGCCACCGGCCGCGGGCGCTCTTGAAGCCCGCGTCGGTGGCCGCGGTCTCGCCGGAGTTGACCTTGAGGCGGATCAGCCGTACCCGGGGGTCGGCGTCCCGAAAGCCGCGGACGATCTCGGCGCTCCGATCGCGGCTGCCGTCGTCGATGAAGAGCACCTCGAACTGGAGCCCGAGCGGCTCGAGCACGCTCCGGAGCTCGGGCCACAGGAGAGGCAGGTTCTCCTCCTCGTTATAGACCGGGATGACGACCGACAGGTCAAGCATCGACCGTTCCGCTCCCCGGCCGCGGCTGGGTCCCCTGCCACTCGGGCGCGCCCGGCAGCGGCAGGCCGAGCCGGTCGAGCGCGCGCGTGAGCGTGTGCGCGATGACGTCCTCGAGGTCCTTGGGACGGTGGTAGAAGGCCGGCATCGGCGGCAGCAGGACGGCGCCCATCTCGACGAGCGCGAGCAGGCAGCGAAGGTGTCCCGCGTGGAGCGGCGTCTCCCGGACCAGCATGACGAGGGGCCGGCCCTCTTTCAGCGTGACGTCGGCCGCGCGCGCGATCAGGTTGTCGGAGCGACAGTAGGCGACGGCCGAGGCGGTCTTGATGCTGCACGGCGCGATCACCATCCCGGCCGTCCGAAAGGTCCCCGAGGCGAGCGCGGCGCCGATGTCCCGGTTGTCGTGGACATGATGCGCGAGCGCTTCCACGTCCCGGAGCGCGTAGTCCGTCTCCTCGAGGATCGTCCGCTTGCCGGGAGCCGACACGACCAGGTGGGTTTCGACCCCCGGCAGCCCGCGCAGCCGCTCGAGCAACCGGATGCCGTAGATCACTCCGGTCGCGCCCGTGATCGCCACGACCAGCCGCTTCACAGGCGGAACCGGCGACGCAGAACTTCCTCGCGCGTTTTCTGGTACATCACTTCCCACTCGCGACTGCCTTCCGGTACCGGGCGCGCGTATGAGGAGAGCGTGCGGCGCACCTCGGTGTCGATCGTTTCCTCGAGCTTGGCCTCGTCGGAGAGCGCCCGCATGACCTCGGTCCGAAGCTCGTCGGGAGCCTTGACCGTCACGGCGTCCGACCCGCCGAGCTCCTTGACGATCATGTCCGCTAGGTAGAAGATCCGTTCGCGGCTCATCCGCATCAGAGGATGAACCCTCGGTCCCGCGCGAGCTTCTCGCGGACCTTGCCGAGGAGCTGGCGGTAATCTGCGGACGATTCCCGGATTTCCTTGGCGTGGTCGAGGAGGAGCTTGCGGGCGTCGGCGTCCAGCCGTTCCTCGGCCTGCAGGTTCTCCAGGATGACCCGGCGCACGGCCGCACGCGCGGCCGGCTCGTCCTTGACCTCGACCTGCTTCTTCTGGACGAGCCGCTTGAGCACGGCGCCGGCGACGCGTTCCGCGATCTCGTCACGTCGAGGCATACGCCGTTCAGACTATACGCGGCCGACGCAACGTGTCAAGGAACGGCGCCGGAAACGGCGCCGCGCACTGGGGATGCGACGGCGAGGGTCCCGAGCGCCGCGGCGAGGAGCGGTCCCGGGTCAGCCGCGGCGACGCCGGCGAGCGCCACCGGCGCGTCACGCAGACGGCCGAGCGGCAACGAACACTTCGACAAGCCGCGGATCCAGTGTGCGGCCGGCCTCGCGTTGAAGCTCCTTCACCGCCGCCTCGACCGGCAGGGCGACTCGATAGGAACGGTCGGAGGTCAGCGCGTCGAAGACGTCGGCGACCGCGACGATGCGCGCGCCGACGGGAATCCGACTCCCGGTGAGCCCGTCGGGGTACCCGCTCCCGTCCCAGCGCTCGTGATGATGCCGAATGATCTCGGCCCCCTCCGCGAAGAAGTCGAAGGGCGCGACGATTCGGGCGCCAATCTCCGGATGGCCGCGCCTGGCCTGCCACTCGTCGGCCGACAGCGCCTCCGTCTTCCGGAGCAGGACCTCCGGCACGCCGATCTTGCCGATGTCGTGGAGTCGGCCCGCCTGACCGACGAGGTCCGCATGGTCCACGCTCCACCCGAGCGCCAGCGCCGTCTGGCGCGCCCAGGCGCCGACGCGTCCGGAATGCCCACGCGTGTACCGGTCCCGCGACTCGAGGGCGTCGGCCAGCCCTTCGAGCCCCAAGAGGCTCGCGCGCTGTAGGCGCGTGTAGAGGTGGCGGACCTCGCGCGCGTCGAACAGCGACCGCTGGTACGACGCCTGGAGACGCCGGTACTTGGCGGCGAGATCTGCGAAGCGCGCTAGGGGGGAGGCCAACCGTCCCGTCCGGGGAAGACCGGTTCGAACAGGGTGAGGGGCTGGATCGGCCGGGAGGTGGTGAGGCACTGGCTCACGCGCTCCAGTCGGCGCGCCCCATCGCTCGAGCCGCGCCCGCCCGCGGCGACGCCGTCGTACCGCGGGGGGCAAACATAGAGCAGCGCGGCGATGACGAGACGCTGGAGCATCGCCACTCCGTATGGCAATCTCCGTGCCAGCCGCGCGCATCGATTTCACGGGAAGATACCGCACGGCCCGTGGCCTGACTGCAACGATTCCCGTGCGGTCCTGCCCAGAAAATTGGGCAATCGGGTCGAGAGACCGCGGTCGCTAGCCGCCGGCCCGCGAGGCGACCTGGAGCCGCACCACCGCCCGTCCGAGCGCGGCGGCGGCGCGGGCGAAGTCGATGTCCCCCTGGGCGCGACCGGCGAGGCGCTGCTCGGCGCGCTGGCGGGCCCGCTCGGCGCGGGCCCGATCGATCTCCTCCGGGCGCTCGGCCGTGTCGGCGAGGATGATCACCTTGTCGTCGCGCACCTCGGCGAACCCGCCGCTCACGGCCAAGGGCCGCTGGTGCCCCCGCTCGGTGTAGGTGAGCTCGCCGGTGCCGAGCGTGGTCAGGAACGCGGCGTGGCCCGGCAGGACGCCGAAGTAGCCTTCGACCCCGGGCACCACGACCTCGTCGGCTTCGGCCGACACGACGAGGCGCGTCGGCGTGGCCAGCTCCAGCGCGAGCGCCATCGGGCTAGCCGAGCTCGCGCAGCTTCTTGGCCTTCTCGATCACCTCGTCGATCGCGCCGACCATGTAGAACGCCTGCTCGGGCAGCTCGTCGTGCTTGCCTTCGACGACCTCGCGGAAGCTCCGGATCGTGTCGGCGAGCTTCACATAGCGGCCCGGCTGACCTGTGAACGCCTCGGCGACGAAGAACGGCTGCGACAAGAAGCGCTGGATCTTCCGCGCTCGCGCGACGGTCAGCTTGTCCTCGTCGCTGAGCTCCTCCATGCCGAGGATCGCGATGATGTCCTGCAGGTCCTTGTACCGCTGCAGGATCGACTGCACGGCGCGGGCCGTCCCGTAGTGCTCGGCACCCAGGATATTCGGGTCGAGGATGCGTGACGTCGAGGCCAGCGGATCGACGGCCGGATAGATACCGAGCTCGGCGATCTGGCGCGAGAGGACGGTCGTCGCGTCGAGGTGCGCGAACGCCGTGGCCGGCGCGGGATCGGTGAGGTCGTCGGCCGGCACGTAGATCGCCTGCACGGAGGTGATCGACCCCTTGACGGTCGACGTGATGCGCTCCTGGAGCTGGCCCATCTCGGTGCCGAGCGTGGGCTGGTAACCCACGGCCGACGGCATTCGCCCGAGCAGCGCCGAGACCTCGGAGCCGGCCTGCGTGAACCGGAAGATGTTGTCGATGAAGAGCAGAACGTCCTGGCCTTCCTCGTCGCGGAAGTATTCGGCCGCAGTCAGCCCCGTCAGCCCCACGCGCAGGCGCGAGCCGGGAGGCTCGGTCATCTGGCCGAAGATCAGCGCGGTCTTGTCGATGACCCCGGACTCCTTCATCTCGTGGTAGAGGTCGTTGCCCTCCCGGGTGCGCTCGCCGACCCCGGCGAAGACCGAGATGCCACCGTGCTGCTTGGCGATATTGTTGATCAGCTCCAGGATGATGACGGTCTTGCCGACGCCCGCGCCGCCGAAGAGACCGGTCTTGCCGCCCTTGGTGTAGGGCTCGAGGAGGTCGACCACCTTGACTCCCGTCTCGAACATCTCGACCTTGGTGGACTGCTCGAGAAACGGCGGCGCGGGTCGGTGGATCGGGTAGTACTTCCGCGCCTCAATCGCCGGCCCCTTGTCGACGGGCTCGCCGATGATGTTGAGGATCCGCCCGAGCGTCTCCTTGCCGACCGGGATCGAGATCGGGCCGCCCGTGTCGGTCACCGGCATGCCGCGCACCAGGCCGTCCGTCGCCGCCATGGCCACCGTCCGCACGCGGCTCTCGCCGAGGTGCAGCGCCACCTCGAGGACCAGGCGCTTGGAATAGGAGAAGATGTCCTTGTTCTCGACCCCCGTCACGTCGAGCGCGTTGTAGATCGCCGGCAGGTGCCCGGGCTCGAATTCGACGTCGACGACCGGACCGATGACCTGAACGATCTTGCCCCGGCTCATGCTCCCCCTCTCAGGCCTCCGCTCCCTGCGTGAGAGCTTCGGCGCCCCCGACGATGTCGAGGAGCTCCTTGGTGATCTTCTCCTGCCGTGCCTTGTTGAACTGAATGGTCAGGATCTCGATCATCTCCTTCGCGTTCTTGGTCGCCGCTTCCATCGCGGTCATCCGCGCCCCGTACTCGCCCGCCAGCGACTCCATGAGCGCGCGGAAGACCTGGGTCCGGACGTGACGCGGGAGGAGCTCGCCCAAAATCGCGTCCGGGCCCGGCTCGTACAGATAGTCGATGACCGCGCCCGGGCCGCCCGGCGGTGCGCCCTCGCTGCCCGGGGCGATCGGGAGGAGCTGCTGCCGGACCGGACGCTGCACGGCGACCGAGCGGAATTCGTTATAGATCAGGTACACCTCGTTGACCTCGCCGGCGAGATACCGCGCCATGAGCAGGTCGGCCAGCTCGCAGGCGTGCGAATACGCAAGCCGCTCCCAGAAGCCGACCATCTCCCTCGTGATCGTCCACGGCCGGCGGTGGTAGAAATCGCGCGCCTTCCGACCCACCAGGACCAGCGTGACGTCGGGCGCGCGCGACTCACGGATGAACTCGAGGGAGCGTCGGATGATATTCGAGTTGAAGGCCCCCGCGAGGCCCTTGTCGGCCGCGATCACGACGATCAGCCGGCGCGGCCCCTCCCGCCGCGCGAGCAGCGGGTGCGTCTCCGGACCCGCGCTCGCCGCGAGGTGGCCGAGGAGCTCGGTCATCTTGCTCGCGTACGGCCGCGCCGCCAGGACCCGCTCTTGCGCCCGGCGAAGCTTCGCCGCCGCCACGAGCTTCATCGCGCGCGTGATCTTCTGGGTCGACTGGACGGAGCGGATGCGTCGCTGGATGTCCCGGAGGGTCGCCATCGATCGCTAGGCCGCCTTGATGCCCTTGGCCGCGGCGAACTCCGTCTTCGCGTCGGTGATCGCCTTGGTCAGCGTCTCCCGGAACGCGTCCGCGAGCTCCTTCTTCTCGCGGATCTCGGCGAGAACCTTCGGCTGCCGCCGCTCGAGCCACGGGTAGAGGAATTCCTCGAACGCCCGGACGCTGTCCGCGGGGAGGTCGTCGAGGAGCCCCTGGGTGCCGGCGAAGAGGATCACCACCTGTCTCTCGATGGCGAGCGGGGCGTACTGGCCCTGCTTCAGCACCTCGACCATCCGCTGGCCACGCGCGAGCTGCTGCTGGGTCGCCCGGTCCAGGTCGGAGCCGAACTGCGCGAACGCCGCGAGCTCGCGATACTGGGCGAGGTCGAGACGCAGCTTGCCCGCGACCTGCCGCATCGCGCGGACCTGGGCCGCGCCGCCGACGCGCGACACCGATAGCCCGACGTTGACCGCGGGCCGGATGCCGCCGTAGAAGAGGTCCGCCTCGAGGTAGATCTGGCCGTCGGTGATCGAGATGACGTTGGTCGGGATGTAGGCCGAGACGTCGCCCAGCTGGGTCTCGATGATCGGCAGCGCGGTGAGCGAGCCGCCGCCCAGCTGGTCGTTGAGCTTGGCCGCCCGCTCGAGCAGCCGCGAGTGCAGGTAGAAGACGTCGCCGGGATACGCCTCCCGCCCCGGCGGGCGGCGGAGCAGGAGCGAGAGCTGCCGGTACGCGGTCGCGTGCTTGGACAGGTCGTCATAAATGCAGAGGGCGTGGCGGCCGCTGTCCCGGAAGAACTCCCCCATCGTGCAGCCGGCGTAGGGCGCGATGTACTGGAGCGGTGCGGCTTCCGACGCGGAGGCGACGACCACGGTCGAGTACGCCATGGCCCCCGCGTCCTCGAGGACCTTGACGACCTGGGCCACCGTCGACCGCTTCTGGCCGATCGCGACGTAGAAGCAGAAGACCCCCTGCCCCTTCTGGTTGATGATCGTGTCGACACCGATGGCGGTCTTCCCGGTACCCCGGTCACCGATGATCAGCTCGCGCTGGCCGCGGCCGATCGGAATCATCGCGTCGATCGCCTTCAGCCCCGTCTGGAGCGGCTCCTTGACCGACCGGCGGTCGACGACGCCCGGCGCGTAGCGCTCGATGGGACGGGACTCGCGGGCTTGGATCGGGCCCTTGCCGTCGATCGGCACCCCGAGCGCGTTGACCACCCGCCCCACCAGCGCGTCGCCCACGGGAACCTGGGCGATCCGATTGGTCCGCTTGACGGCGTCGCCCTCCTTGATGAGCGTGTCGTCGCCCAGGAGCACCACGCCGACGTTGTCCTCCTCGAGATTCAGGACCATGCCGACGACGCCACCGGGGAAGTCCAGCAGCTCGCCGGCCATGGCCTTCTCGAGACCGTAGACACGTGCGATGCCGTCGCCGACCTCGACCACCCGGCCGACCTCCTGCAGATCGACCTCGGCCTCGTAGCCCGCGAGCTGGCGCTTGATGACTTCGCTGATCTCCGCCGCCTTGATCATTTTCTTCCTCGAGAGTCGACCCCTACCCCGTTGCCAGACGCTCGCGAATCCGCGCGAGCTGACCATCCAGACTGCCGTCGAGGACCATGCTGCCGACCTGGGCGACGAACCCCCCCAGGAGGCTCTGGTCCACGCGCTCGTCGAGCACGACCGGCCCGTCCCCGAGCGCCCGCCCGAGACCTGCCGCGAGCGCGGCGCGGTCCGCGGGGGTGAGCGGCACCGCGGTGCGGACGCGCGCTCGCGCCCGGCCGAGGGCCGCGTCGACCAGCCCTGCGTAGGCCGCCGCGACCTCCCGCAGGTGGTCCGTCCGCCCGCGCATGGCGAGCAGCGCGACGAAGTCCCGCACCAGCGTCGAGACCGCGAGCTCGGCCGCGACGGCGGCGACGAGCTGCCGCCGCACCGGGGCGGCGCGCCACGGCCGCGACAGGAACTCGCCGAGGCCCGGGTTCGCCCCGAACGCCTCGACCACGACCCCGAGCTCCTGGCCAACCGGCTCCGTGCGACCCTGCTCCTCGGCCAGCGAGAAGAGCGCCTTCGCGTAGCGCTTGGCGGTCGCCTCGCGGCCCCTCACGCGGGGCGCCCTTCGAGCGCGCGCACGGCCTCCGCGACGATCCGCCGGTGGTCCTCGTCCCGCAGGCTCTTCCGGATCAGCTTCTCGGCGACGGCGGTCGCCAGATCGCCCACCTCGCGCCGCAGCTCGTCGCGCGCCCGCCGGACGTCGGCTTCGAGCTGGGCCTGCGCGCCCTCCACGAGGCGCTGGGCTTCCGCACGCGCGGCCTCGATGAGCTTGCGCTGCTCGTCGGCGGCCTCCTTCCGCGCCGCCTCCCGGATGGTTTGCGCCTCGGCGTAGGCCTGGCGCAGCTTCGCCATGTTCTCCTCCAGCTCCCGCCGGGCCGAGGCGCGCGCCTGCTCGGCCTCGTCGAGCGACTTCTTGATGGCGGCCGTCCGCTCCTCCATCTTCGCGACGAGCGGTCGGTAGAGGAGCTTCCAGAGGATGAGCAGGAGAACGAGGAAGTTGACCACCTGGACGACCAGCGACAGGTCGAGGCTGATGATCCCGCCGCCGCCCTCGCCCCCGGCCTCCGCGGCGAAAGCGCCGGCGGGCGGCCAGAGCAGCATGACCGCCGCGGGCGCGATGCGCCCCCACCGCCCGCGAACGCGTTCACGCATGCCGAGGTCTCCTGCGCAGGAGGTCAGACCTGTAGGTTTGTGAAAACTATCACGCAACGGCGCGGACTGTCAAGCGCCGCGGCCCTTCACCCCGGGCGGCCGCGCTGGATGACGCCGCCGCCGATGACGCAGTCTCCGTCGTAGAAGACCACGGACTGCCCGGGCGTCACCGCGCGCTGAGGCTGGTCGAAGACGACCTCGACGCGGCCGGACTCGAGAGCCCGGATCGTGGCGGGCGCGGCTGCGTGGTTGTGGCGGATCTTGGCCGCGACGCGCAGGGGCGCCTGCGGCGGATCGCAGGCGATGAAGTTGGCCTGGTCGGCGGTGAGCCGTTCCTGCTCGAGCGCGCCCGCCGTCCCGACGACGACGGCGTTCCGCGCCGGGTCAAGGTCGACCACGTAGAGTGGGCGGCTCGTCGCGAGACCGAGCCCCTTCCGCTGGCCGATCGTGTAGCTCGGCAGACCTCGGTGCTCCCCGATCGTCGCTCCGGTCTCGGCGTCGACGATGGCGCCGGGCAGGAACATCGCCGGATCCCGCCGGCGCAGGAAGCCCCGATAATCGTCGTCCGGCACGAAGCAGATCTCCTGGCTCTCCGGCTTGTCGGCCGTCACGAGCCCGAGCCGCCGCGCTGCGCCGCGAACCTCGGCCTTTGTCAGGTGACCGACCGGGAACCGCGCGGCCGCGAGCTGGTCCTGCGTGAGCGGCCAGAGGAAGTCTGACTGATCCTTGGCGGGATCGGCGCTCCGCCACAACAGGTGCCGGCCCGACCGCCCATCGTGCGTGATCCGCGCGTAATGTCCCGTCGCCACGGCGACCGCGTCCCAGGCGCGTGCGCGATGGAGCAGCGAGCCGAACTTGACGTCGCGGTTGCAGAGGACGCAGGGCACCGGCGTCCGGCCCGCGCGATACTCGTCGACGAAGCCCGCGATGACCGCGCGGTCGAACTCACGCTCGGTGTTAAGGAGATAGTAGGGGATCCCGAGGCGGCGGGCCACCTGACGGGCGTCGTCGACGCTCTCGGGCGAGCAGCAGCTCCCGAAGCGTCGGGTCGGATCCTCGTCGGCCCTCCAGGGCCACACGCGGAGCGTGACGCCCACCACGTCGTGGCCCTGCTCGACGAGCAGCGCGGCCGCGACCGACGAATCCACGCCGCCGCTCATCCCGACGACGATTCGTTCTCGAGCCATCGCTCACCGTCTCTTCGTGATCATCCCGACCAGCCGATCCAGTTCGTCGGTCGACGCGTACAGGATCTCGATCCGTCCCCGCCGGTCGCTGCCGACCAGGCGCACCTTTGTCATCAGGCTCTGCCGGAGCGCGTCCTCCAGGGCGGCCAGCTCCGCCGAACGGCGGCGGGGCGCGCGGCTGGCCGCGCGCTTCTGCACACCCTCCTCCGTCGCCCGCACCGACCACGAGTGGGCGAGGATCTCTTCCCTGAGCTTCAGCTGATCGGCGGGGGACGTCAAGGAGAGCAGGGCGCGCGCGTGACCCATCGTCAGCCGGCCCGCCCGCAGGTCCTTCTGGACCGGCTCGGGAAGCTTCAGGAGCCGGAGACAGTTGGCGATTGAGCTGCGGTCGCGGCCGACTCGCTGCGCCAGCTCCTCCTGCGTCCACTCGAACTCCGCCAAGAGCTTCTGGTAAGCCTCGGCCTCGTCCATCGGGTTCAGGTCCTCGCGGAGCAGGTTCTCGATCAGGGCGAGTTCCAGGCTCTCGCCGTCGGTCGCCTCCCGCAGGAGAGCGGGGATCCGCACGAGCCCAGCTATCTTCGCAGCCCGCCATCGTCGCTCGCCGGCGATGAGCTGGTAGCCTTGGCCCTGGCGACGGACGACCACGGGCTGAATCACGCCTGAGGTCCGGATGGAAGCGGTCAGCTCTGACAACCCATTGGAATCAAATGATTTTCTCGGCTGGTTCGGATTGGGAGCGATCAGGTCGATCGGCACCTCGAGGAGCGCCTCTCCCTCGGCCGGCGTCGACGACAACAGAGCGCCAAGGCCGCGACCGAGCCCGCGCCTATTCATGGCTCAGCACCTCCCGTGTCAACTCCAGGTAGGCCAAGGAGCCGCTTGATCGGAGGTCGTAGAGGACGATCGGCTTGCCGTGGCTCGGCGCCTCGGTCAGCCGGACGTTCCTTGGAATGATCGTCTCGAAGATCTGGCCCTCGAAGAAGCGGTGGACCTCGTCCTTCACCTGACCGGCCAGGCTCGTCCGGCCGTCGAACATCGTCAGCAGGATCCCCTCGATCTCGAGGGCGGGGTTGAGTCGCTCCCGGACGAGTCTGATCGTCTTGACGAGGTGCGCCAGCCCCTCGAGCGCATAGAACTCGCACTGGAGCGGTATGAGTACGGAGTCCGAGGCGGTGAGCGCGTTGATTGTGAGGAGCCCGAGCGAGGGCGGGCAATCGATGATCAGGTATTCGAAGCTCTTTCGGCAGGGGTCGATCGCCTCGCGGAGCCGCCTTTCCCGCGAGGCCATCCCGACGAGTTCGATCTCGGCCCCGACCAGGTCGATATCGGCCGGGACGATGGAAAGCGTCGGGAGCGCTGTGGGCTGGAGGGCTCGATCGATCGAATCGCTCTGCAGGAGGACTGAATAGATCGTCGGGTAGAGGCCCTCCTTCCGTACCCCGAGCCCGGTCGTCGCATTTCCCTGGGGATCCAGGTCGACGAGGAGGGTTGATCGTTCGGCGCACGCCAAACCAGCGGCCAGGTTGACCGCTGTCGTCGTCTTGCCGACTCCGCCCTTCTGGTTGACGACCGTGATCACCCGGCCGGGCCGGTGTGTTCCACGTGAAACGTCATCCTTAGCGCGTTCCACGTGAAACATATTCCTCTGCCCCTCCCGGTGAGGTCAAGCTTCTGGAGAATCAAGGACAAAAAAGGTCCGCGGCTGAACCTTACTCGGGTGACAGACTGTCATCCACCGGCCGTGCACATGGGCCTCTTGGGGCTCGGGGGGCCCAGAGACGACCAGTCGGCCTCCCGCGGCGAGAAAGGGGGTAGCGAGCCGAGCGACCTTCTGAAGCTCCCCGGCGCAACGGCTCACGACGAGGTCGAACCCCGCCTTTAGCTCTGACCGCCGGTCGAGGGCGTCTTCGGCTCGGAGTGGGATGACCTCGGTGTTCTCAAGCTCGAGAGCGCGGATGGCGGCGCTGAGAAACGACGCTCGCCGGCGACGGGCCTCGAGGAGCGTGAATCTGACCATCGGCCGGACGATCCCCAGCGGGATTCCGGGAATCCCGGCGCCAGAACCGAGGTCGAGGACCGACCTGGCTCGAGCCGGGAGAAAGCGGACAAACAAGAGTGAGTCTAGGATCAGTTCGTCGATGATCCACCGACGATCGGACGAGCCGACGAGCCGGTAGATCCGCTGCCAGGTCAGCAGCAATTCCATGTAGGTGACGAAGGCGGCTCGTTCCGTCCGTGAAAGTTCGCGCTCGAGGATCGGACGCGCCCCAGCCGCCAGCCGGATGTCGAGGTCACCCAGAGCCGCCCTGCGGCCCAGGTTTCGGGGAGTCGGTCTGTTCCCGCCTCGCCTCACCGGTCAGGCTCGGACCGAAGCGGGCCCTGAGCCGTCCTCCAGAGATTGGGCCAGAGTCCATAAATAATTCATGTTTTCAGATAGATACATCACAAATTCCGCAGAGGCTCTGTCCGGCCGCGTGCGGGGCCCGGGAAGGGGAGGAGGGTTGGAGGGCTATACGCGGGCAACATCCTTGGCTCCACGCCCGGCGACGCGAGCCGGCTTCCGGTTCATCAGGCGCTGCTGGAGGATCTGAAGGGCGTTGGACACGGTCCAGTAGAGGACCAGGCCGGAGGGCAGCTTCAGGAACATGAAGGTGAAGACGAACGGCATAATCAGCATCATCTTCGCCTGGTTAGGATCGCCCATGGTCGGCTGCATCTTCTGCTGGACGAACATCGTCACGCCCATGAGAATCGGCAGCACGTAGAGGGGGTCGAGGGCGGCAAGGTCGCAGATCCAGAGGTCAGTCCCGCCGACGAACGGAACCCACGCCGGGGCCCGGCCAAAGCAGATGAACCCGGCGTTCTGCAGCTCGACCGACACCGACAGGGCGATATAGAGCGCGTAGAAGATCGGGACCTGGATCACCATCGGCAGGCAGCCGCCGAGCGGGTTGACGCCCTCCCGCCGGTAGAGCTCGAGCGTCTCGCGCTGGGCGCGCTGCGGATCGCTCTTGTGCTTGGCCCGGAGCGCGTTCGCCTGGGGCTGGATCGTCTGCATCTTCTTCATCGACGTCATGCTCTTCACCGTGAGCGGGTAGAAGAGCACTTTGGTCACCACCGTGAGCAGGATGATCGCGACCCCGTAGTTGCCGATGAACCGGTAGAAGAAGTTCATCACGAGCAGGACCGGGACGCCGAGCCACTCCATCGGGAGGCCGCCGTACTTGCGCGGCAGCGGAAACCCGCCGAAGTTGATCGCGCCTTCGAGCCCGTGGGCGCGGAGTTGCCGGTACTCCTTCGGACCGGCGTAGAGCTGAGCCCGCGCTTCCCAGACTTCACCGGCCGCCAAGGTCACGGCGCCCCGGAGCCCGACCTCGACCCGGTCCTCCCCGACCTTGCCGAAGGCCAGGGAGAGCCCCGGGCTCGTGGGGGGTCTCTTGGGGATGAGCGCCGTCAGATAGTAGAGGCTGTCGAGCCCGGCCCAGTCGCCGGGAGTCTCCTCCGCCACGGTCGCCTTGTCGAGCGGCTCCCGATGGACGGTCCCGTCGACCTGCCAGACGAGTTCGGAGGGCCACTGGGCCCCGTCGGTCCCTGGCTTGACGGGCGCGACCCACGGCAGGGCGACCCTGAGCGTCTGGGGCACCCTCCGGCCGTTCTCGAGCCTCACCGCGAGGTCGACCGCGTACTGGTCCGCCCTGAAGGTGGCCGTCTCGCGGACACGCACGCCATAGGCGTCCTCGCCCGTCATCACGAGGGTACCCTCGCCGGCCTTGCCGTCCAGTACGACCGGACCACTCGTGATGCTGAACTCGACTGGCTGGCCGCCGACGCCCGGCCGCTCGAGAATCAACCCGCGGAGCCCCATCTGGCCGCGCTCGGCGAGAACCTTCTCGCCTCGATAGTGAAGCGTCCAACCGAGCAGTTGTCCGCCCTCGCTCCCGACGATGGCGTGGTAGAGGGGGGTGTCGATGGAGACCGTCCGCTCGGGGAGCCGCGGCAGGACCCTCGCCGACGGCAGGATGGCGGGCGGCGGCGCCGCGGTCTTCTCCTGGGGCCGTACCGGCTTCGAGACCCCCTCCGGAGCGCGGGCCGGGGGAGGGGGGGCGGGCGCGGGAACGAAGAAGATCTGGTACAGGATCAGGAGCGCCGCCATCAGGACGGCGGCCAGGACCGCTCGATTCTCCATTCCTCTCAGGCCCTCTCGCGGCTCGGCGCCGGCGGGGGCGGATCGATTCCCCCCGGGTGAAACGGATGGCAACGGAGCAAGCGCCTCAGCGCCATCCCGCCGCCTCGGAGGAGCCCGTGCTCGATGATCGCTCGCCGTGCGTACTCCGAGCAGCTCGGGGCAAAGCGACAGGTCCGCGGCAGGAGGGGGGAAACCATCCGTTGATACGCGGTGATACCGAGCAGAGCGGCTCGCGCCGCCGCCTTCACGCCGGGCGCCCCGCGCGCCAGCGCTCGGCGATCGCGCCGAGAGCGCCTCTCAGGTCTCGGACGAGCGCCTCGAATGGGCCCGTCAGAGCGGACCGGCGCGCGACGATGACGAGGTCACCGGGGATCGGCTCGGCGCCTCGCGCCACGCGATATGCCTCCCGCAGCCGGCGCCGGACGCGGTTTCGTGTGACCGCACTCCGCATCTGCCGGCTCACCGCGAACCCGACGCGGCGCGCCCGATCGCTCTCCTTCCACAACACGATCAAGGACGGCCGCTCGATGCGCGCGCCTTGCTGGAAGACTGCCTGGAAATCCCGGTTGCCGGTCAGCCGCTCGCGCCGCGGGAGCCGTCCGAAGCTGCCCGGACCGCCCACCGCTAGACGGTCAGGCGCTTTCGCCCCTTCGCGCGCCGCCGCTTCAGCACCTTCCGGCCCCCCTGCGTCTTCATCCGCTTCCGGAAGCCGTGCGTCTTCTTTCGCCGGCGCGTGTTCGGCTGGAACGTGCGCTTCATTAGATCGAGGTCTCCCTTTCAGTCGTACAACCTAGGCAGTTTATTCGCCGCCGCACTCCAAGTCAACTCGGCGCCAGGGCTCGAAGCCCCTTGCCACGCTCTTTCAGCGTGTGCTAACGTGCGCACCCTGGTTAGAGTGTCCTGTCCCGTTCGGCTCAACCCGACGAGGTGTTCGTGTCCTGATGCTCGGAGCTCCTGCTAGGCATGTCCTTGCCACACCAGTGGTTCCTGGCTATCCACATCTGTGGATAACAGTGTGCGTAAGTGGGGGTGCGGACCGTGCTTGATGCTCTCTGGCTCCGCCTGCTGGCGTCGCTCGAATCCAAGCTGCCCTCGGCCGTCCTCGACTCCTGGATCCGGCCGAGCCGCCTCCTCGCGGTCGAGGGCGATCTGCTGAAGATCGGCGCGCCCAACAAGTTCTCCCGAGACTGGCTCGCCCAGCACCACCTGGAGGCCCTCCAAGCCGCGGCCAAGGAGTGCCTGGGCGGCCAGCCCCGCGTCGCGGTCGTGATCGACGAGGCGGCGTCCGCCGACGCCCTCCCGGGCCCCGAGGCGCCGGTCGAGCCGGTCCGCACGAGCGGCCCGGACGCCCCCGGCCAGCTCAACCCCCGCTACACTTTTGACACGTTCGTGGTCGGCTCCTCAAACCAGTTCGCCCAGGCCGCCAGCCAGGCGGTGGGGGAGCTGCCGTCCCGCGCCTACAACCCGCTCTTCATCTACGGGGGGGTCGGGCTCGGCAAGACGCATCTCCTCCACGCCATCGGCCATCAGGTGCTCCGGCGGTTCCCGCAGATGGCGGTCCTCTACCTCTCCTCCGAGCGCTTCACGAACGATCTCATCAACGCGATCCGCTACGACCGGACCGCCGAGTTCCGCGCCAAGTACCGGACGATCGATCTCCTGCTGATCGACGACATCCAGTTCATCTCCGGCAAGGAGCGTACCCAGGAGGAGTTCTTCCACACCTTCAACGACCTCTACGAGTCGCGCAAGCAGATCGTCGTCTCCAGCGACTGCTCGCCCAAGGAGATCCCCGAGATCGAAGAGCGGCTCCGCTCGCGCTTCGAGTGGGGCCTGATCGCCGATATCCAGCCCCCGGACTTCGAGACGCGCGTCGCCATTCTCAAGAAGAAGGCCGGGCTCGAGCGTGTCCGGCTCGCCGACGACGTCGCCTACCTGATCGCCAGCCGCGTCAAGTCCAACATCCGGGAGCTCGAGGGTTCTCTCACCCGGATGGTCGCCTTCTGCGCGCTGACCGGTCGCGAGATGAGCGTGGACCTGGCCCAGGAGGTCCTGGCCGATCTCTGGGGGGACTCCGAAAAGATCATCACCATCGAGCAGATTCAGCGGAGCGTCGCCGAGTTCTTCGGCGTAAAGTTCTCCGACTTCAAGGCGAAGAACCGGACGCGCGCCGTGGCCTTCCCGCGGCAGATCGCGATGTACCTCGCGCGCCAGCTCACCCACGCCTCGCTCGCCGAAGTGGGCCGCGCCTTCGGCGGCAAGGACCACACGACCGTCCTCCACGCGGTCGACAAGATCCAGACCCTCCTGCAGGAAGATCCCAAGCTCCGCAAGACCGTGGACGGACTCATCCAGGGGATCACGCTATGATCCCCGGCCGTCCCGCCCTCGTCCACCGGCCTTTCCACCAGACCGACCCCTGCCGCGTCCCGCGTTTCCCCTCTCTTAGCCGCCATTCACACTGGTCACCGGACCGACGGCTCCGCCTCCTACGAGTTTTATCCTTTCTTCTTCTACAAAGCATTGGAGAACCTCATGGAAGTCCAGCTTGACCGCGACTCGTTTCTCAAAGGGCTCCAGATGGTCCAGAACATCGTCGAGCCCCGCCAGGCCCTGCCGATCCTCGCCAATGTGCTGATCCAGGCCGGTGACGAGAGCGTGCGCCTCACCGCGACCGATCTTGAGGTCGGCGCGACGGTCTCGATCCCGGCCAAGGTCGCGGCGCCGGGGGCGATCACGCTGTCGGCGCGCAAGCTGACCGAAATCGCGCGGGAGCTGCCGGCGGCCGCGCTCTCGCTCAAGGTCCAGGACAACGCCTGGGTGGCGCTCAAGTGTGGCGGCGCGGCCTTCAAGCTGGTCGGGCTCTCGGCGGACGACTTTCCGGCGGTGACGCCGGGGGGGTCGGCGACGTGGATTCCGCTCGAGGCCAAGGTGCTCAAGGAGATGCTCGAGCAGACGAGCTTCGCGGTCTCCCACGACGAGGGACGCTATGCCCTCAACGGGATCCTGTTCACCCTGCAGGGCAAGGAGATCCGTCTGGTGGCGACCGACGGTCACCGGCTGGCCATCTCGACGCGCGTGCTCAGGGAGGTGGCGCCGGCGGTCACCGGGATCGTGCCGCGCAAGGGTATCCAGGAGGTCGGCCGCGTGCTCGGCGTCGGCGAGGAAGTCCAGATTGCGTTGGCGGACAACCAGTTTGTCCTGAGGATGCCGAACTTCGTGATGCTGGCCCGGCTGATCGAGGGCCAATTTCCGAACTACGAGCAGGTGCTGCCGAAGGGCCAACCGCGGCGCCTCACCCTCTCGCGGGCGGCCTTCACGGCGGCGCTCCGTCGCGTCTCGGTGATGTCGGAGGAGCGGACGAGGCCGGTCAAGCTGGTCCTCGCTCCCGGCACGCTCCGGCTGATGGCGTACCATCCGGAGCTTGGCGAGGCCGAGGAAGCGCTGGACGTCGGCTACGCGGGGGACGAGCTGACCATCGGCTTCAACTCCCGCTACCTGCTGGAAGCGCTCGCGCCGCTCTCGGCCGACGAAATCTCGATAGAGTTGAACGACGGGATGAGCCCCGCCGTGATCAAAAGCTTCGAGGACGAGGGAACGCTCTGTGTTATAATGCCTATGAGAATTTAGAGAGGATTCGGCTCTGAAAACCGGGAGTTCAACAGGGTGCAGATTCGATGGATACAGTTACTCGAATTCCGTAATTACCGTACCCTTTCCTATCGTCCCTCGGCCAAGCTGAACCTCCTCGTCGGGCGGAACGCCCAGGGCAAGACGAATCTTCTGGAAGGCATCGCGGTCCTGCTGGTGGGCCGCTCGTTCCGCACCCCACGCCTCGCCGAGTTGCCGCGGTGGGGATCTCCATCGGCGTCGATCGCGGGGGAGATTAGTCGCGGGGACAGCACCCGGACTCTTCGTCGGACCCTTCAGCAGACCGAGAGCGGCAGCTGGCAGGCGGTCGGCGACCACTGCGAGTGGGCCCGGGCGATCCCGTTCAGCTGGCAGGACCTGGCCATCCTCACCGGCGGGCCCGGAGCCCGGCGGAACTTCCTGGACGGCTTCGCCGGGCGGCTCTATCCGAGCCACCTCGCCGCCCTCGTGCAGTACCGGAAGATCCTCGCCCGGCGGGCCGTCCTCCTCCAGAGGGGTCAGGCCGACCGGCTGGCGCCCTGGGACGAGCAGCTGGCGACCGTCGGCACAGAGCTTCTGGGACGCCGGCGGTCGGCGGCGGCGGCGCTCCAGACCGAGCTGGCCCGCATCTATCCCCTTCTCGCGGGTGGCCCCCAGAAGGTCGAGATCCGGTATCGGGCGTCGCTCGAGGTGACCGAGCCGGGGGCCTTCCTGGCGGGGCTCGAGCGCCGCCGGCGCGAGGAGCTTCGGCGGGGTCAGACACTGGTCGGGCCACACCGAGACGACCTGCTGATCGAGCTCGACGGGGTGGACGCGCGGGTCTACGGCTCGCGGGGTCAGCAGCGGTTGCTGGCGCTGGCCCTCCGCCTCGCCGAAGTGCTGCCGGTGGCGGAGGCGACCGGCACGCCGCCCGTCCTGCTGCTGGACGACGCGCTCTCGGAGCTCGACGCGCCGGGGCGGGCGAGCGTCCTCGCCGAGCTCCGGGCGGCCGAGCAGGTGTTTCTCACGACCGCAGACCCCGCGTTTCCGGCGGCCGACGGCGCGCGCTGGGAAGTGCGGGCGGGGGACCTCGTCGCCGCATGACGGCCGAGACCTATACCGCGAGCGACATCAAGGTCCTCGAGGGCCTGGAGGCGGTCCGCAAGCGCCCGGCGATGTACGTCGGGGACACGGGGGCGTACGGGCTCCACCACCTCGTCTACGAGGTCGTCGATAACTCGGTCGACGAGGCGCTCGCGGGGTGCTGCGACAACATCCGGGTGGTCCTGCACTCGGACGGCTCCTGCTCGGTGGGGGACAATGGGCGCGGTATTCCCGTCGATACCCACAAGGAGAGCGGCAAGCCGGCGGCCGAGGTGGTCCTCACCATGCTCCACGCCGGCGGCAAGTTCGAGCACTCGGCGTACAAGGTCTCGGGCGGCCTCCACGGCGTCGGCGTGTCGGTGGTCAACGCGCTCAGCGAGTGGCTCGAGCTCGAGATCCGCCGGGCGGGTCGCGTCTGGACCCAGCGCTACGAGCTCGGCGTCCCGCAGGGGGAACTCGCGGGGGGCGAGAAGACGAGCAAGCACGGGACGATCATCCGGTTCAAACCGGACGCGAAGATCTTCGAGGAGACGACGTTCTCGTTCGATACCCTGTCGAACCGCCTCCGCGAGCTCGCGTTCCTCAATCGCGGCCTGAAGATCACGATCGAAGACGAGCGCGATGATCGGAAGAACGTCTTCTCCTACACGGGCGGGATCATCGAGTTCGTCAAGCACATGAACCAGAACAAGACGCCGGTCCACCCGAAGGTGCTCTACTTCGAGGCGAGCAAGGGCGACACGGTGGTGGAGGTGGCGCTCCAGTACAACGACGGCTATCAGGAGACCGTGTTCGCGTTCGCGAACAACATCAACACGCGCGAAGGCGGCACGCACCTGACCGGCTTCCGGGCCGCCCTCACGGGGACGATCAGCGGCTACGCCCAGGCCAACGGATTCCTCAAGAGCTTCAAGGGCGGGGTCAGCGGCGACGACGTGCGCGAGGGCCTGACCGCCGTCGTCTCGGTCCGGCTGCCCGACCCCCAGTTCGAGGGCCAGACGAAGGCCAAGCTCGGCAACAGCGACATCAAGGGGCTCGTCCAGCAGGCGGTGAACGACAAGCTGGCCGAAGCCTTCGAGGAAGATCCGACCACGGCCCGCAAGATCACCGAGAAGTGCGTCCGCGCGGCCCAGGCCCGCGAGGCGGCGCGGAAGGCGCGCGAGCTCACCCGCAAGGGGGGCCGCGATGAGGAGGGGCTCTCCGCCAAGCTCGCCGATTGCTCGGAGCGCGATCCCAAGTACCGCGAGCTGTTCCTGGTCGAGGGCGACTCGGCCGGCGGCTCCGCCAAGCAGGGACGCGACCGGAAGACCCAGGCGGTGCTGCCGCTCCGCGGCAAGATCATCAACGCCGAAAAGGCGCGCTACGACAAGGTCCTGTCCCACAACGAAATCCGCCTGCTGATCTCCGCCCTCGGCACCGGGATCGGACCCGAGGAGTTCGACGTCTCGAAGCTCCGCTACCACAAGGTCATTCTCATGACCGACGCCGACGTGGACGGCGCCCACATCCGGACGCTCCTGCTCACGTTCTTCTTCCGTCACATGGTGCCGGTCATCGAGCAGGGCTTCCTCTACATCGCGCAGCCGCCGCTCTTCAAGGTGAAGAAGGGACGGGCGGAGAAGTACCTCATGAACGAGCGCGAGTTCGAAGAGTTCTTCCTGTCCACCTGGGTCGAGACGGGACGGGTCAAGGTGCCGGGGAAGTCCGCGCCGCTCGCCGAGGAACCGCTGCTCGAGGTGCTGAAGCGGCTGATCGAGTTCCGGCATCTCTTTTCGAAGTTCGTGAAGCGCGGCGTTCCGCGGGAGATCGTCGACGGGCTCCTGCGCGCGAAGTTCAGGGCGACGAAGCGCGGGGTCGGCCCGGAGGAGATCGGCGCGGCCATTCAGTCGGTGGGGACGGAGCACAAGCTCAAGACGTTCCGGGTCGAGGTCGACGAGGGCGAGAACGGCGAGGGGGCGATCATCAAGCTGTCGGGCGACCTGCCGGCCGTGATCAAGGTGGATACGCTGCGGTCGCCCGACTTCCAGGCCCTCTACGAGCTCCACGAGCTCTTGCCGCCGCTCTCCAAGGGGCCGGCCGTCATCCTCGACGGGTCGGGGAAGGAAGTGGCGGTGAAGACGTTCGCCGAGTTCGTCAGCACGGTCTTCGACCTTGCCAAACAGGGCGCCACCTTCCAGCGCTACAAGGGGCTCGGCGAGATGAACCCCGAGCAGCTCTGGGAGACGACGATGAACCCGGAGACGCGGACGCTCCTCAAGGTCACGATGGAGGACGCCGTCGGTGCCGACCAGATGTTCACGATGCTGATGGGGGACGCCGTCGAGCCGCGCCGCGAGTTCATCGAGGCGCACGCGCTGGACGTGGCCAACCTCGACATCTGATCCCGTGCCCAACGAGCGGCAGATCCCAGTCCCGATCGAAGAGGAGATGCGGAAGTCCTACCTGGACTACGCCATGTCCGTCATCATCGGGCGGGCGCTGCCGGACATCCGCGACGGGCTCAAGCCGGTGCACCGCCGCGTCCTCTACGCGATGTCTGAGCTCGGGCTCACCTGGAACCGCGCCTACAAGAAGTCCGCGCGCGTCGTCGGCGAAGTCCTCGGCAAGTACCATCCGCACGGGGACTCGCCCGTCTACGAGGCGCTCGTGCGGATGGTCCAGGACTTCTCCCTCCGGTACCCGCTCGTGGACGGCCAGGGCAACTTCGGCTCGATCGACGGCGACCCGCCCGCCGCCATGCGCTACACCGAGACGCGCCTGGCCAAGATCGCGCACGAGATGCTCGCCGACATCGAGAAGGACACCGTCGACTTCGTCCCGAACTTCGACGAGTCCCTCCAGGAGCCGACGGTCCTGCCGACCCGGCTGCCCAACCTGCTCGTCAACGGCTCCTCGGGCATCGCGGTCGGGATGGCGACGAACATCCCGCCCCACAACCTCCGCGAGGTCGTGGACGGGCTCGTGATGCTCATCGACCGGCCGGAGACGCCGGTCGCGACGCTGATGACCGAGATCAAGGGGCCGGACTTCCCGACGCGCGGCTACATCTACGGCCTGCAAGGCATCCGTGACGCCTATACGACCGGTCGCGGCTCGCTGACGCTGCGCGCGAAGGCGCACGCCGAGAAGCTCCGCGGGGGCCGCGAGGCGATCATTATCACCGAGCTGCCGTACCAGGTGAACAAGGCCACGCTGATCGAGAAGATCTCGGAGCTCCGGCGCGAGAAGAAGCTCGAGGGTGTCTCGGAGGTCCGCGACGAGTCGAACCGCGAGGGCATTCGGGTGGTGCTCGAGCTCAGCCGCGACGAGATTCCGCAGATCGTCCTCAATCAGCTCTTCAAGCACACGCAGATGCAGACGACCTTCGGGATCATCATGCTCGCCCTGGTCGACCGCCGGCCGCAGGTGGTGGACCTCAAGCAGATGCTCGAGGCCTTCATCCGCTTCCGCCGCGAGATCGTGACGCGGCGGACCCGGTTCGACCTCGCCCGCGCCGAGGAGCGTGCGCACATCCTGGCGGGCCTCAGGAAAGCGGTCGAGCAGCTCGACCTCGTGATCCGCCTGATCCGCCAGGCCGAGAGCCCCGACGCGGCAAAGGACGCGTTGATGCGGCGGCTGGAGCTCAGCGAGATCCAGGCCAAGGCCATCCTGGACATGCGGCTGCAGCGGCTGACCCAGCTCGAGCGCCACAAGGTGGTCGAGGAGCACGAGCAGACGCTGGCGCTGATCGCCGAGTTGCAGGGGATCCTCGCCTCCGAGCAGAAGGTCATGGCGATCATCCGACAGGAGCTCCTCGCCCTCAAGGAGGAGTACGGCGACGAGCGCCGCACCGAGATCGTCGCCGAGACCACCGAGCTCACGATCGAGGACCTGCTCGCCGACGAGGAGATGGTCGTCACGATCACGCGCTCCGGCTACATCAAGCGGACTCACGTCGAGGCCTACCGGAGCCAGCGCCGCGGTGGCAAGGGCGTGACCGGGATGGAGACGAAGGAGGAGGACATCGTCGCGGATGTCTTCGTCGCCTCGACCCACGCCTACCTCCTCTTCTTTACGAACCTCGGCAAGGTGCACTGGCTCAAGGTGCACGAGATCCCGGAGGGCGGGCGCCAGGCGAAAGGCAAGGCCATGGTGAACCTGCTGGCGCTCGGCGAGCACGAGCGCGTCGCCACCTGCGTCCCCGTCCGGGACTTCGGGGCCGGCGGCTACATCCTGTTCGCGACGAAGCAGGGCAAGGTGAAGAAGACCGAACTCGAGGCCTACTCGCATCCGCGCGCCGGCGGGATCCAGGGGATCGGGCTCGAGGACGGCGACGAGGTCATCACGGTCCGGCGGACCGACGGCCAGCGCGAGGTCGTGATCGCGACGAAGCTCGGCATGATCATCCGCTTCCCCGAGGACGAGGCGCGTCCGATGGGTCGGACCGCGTCGGGCGTGCGGGGGATCGAGGTCGAGGATGGCGACCAGGTGATCGCCGCCGACGTGGTGCAGGAGGGCGTGTCGATCCTGACCGTGACCGAGCGCGGCTACGGCAAGCGGACGCCGCTCGAGGAGTACCGGCTGCAAGGCCGCGCGGGCAAGGGCATCATCGACATCAAGACCGGGGGCCGCAACGGCAACGTCGTCGGGATGCTCCAGGTTCGGGAGTCGGACGACATTCTCGTCGTCACCACGAAGGGCAAGATCATCCGGCTCCACGCGGCGGACGTCTCCTCCCAGGGCCGCAACACGTGGGGCGTCCGCATCATCGACCTCGAGGCGGACGACCGCGTCGGCTCCATCGCCCGCGTCGAGGCCGAGCAGGGTTCGGCCGAAGCGTCGTAGCCCGCCGTTGCTCCCGCTGAAGCTCATCCGCGAGCAGCCCGAGGCGGTGGCCCGCGCGCTGGCGACCCGTGGCGGCGGCGGGGACATCCTCAAGGAGCTGCTCGAGGCCGACCGGCAGCGCCGCGAGCTGCTCAGGACCGCCGAGGAGCTGAAGGCGCGTCGCAACCGGACGTCCGAGGCGATTGGCGCCGCCAAGCGGCGGGGCGAGGACGCGTCGGCCGAGATGCGCGAGATGCGCGCGGTCGGCGACCGGATCCGGGAGCTGGACGCGGCGCTCCAGCGGGTCGACGGGGACATCGAAGGGCTGCTGCTCGCGCTCCCGAACCTCCCGCACGAGTCGGTGCCGGCCGGCGCCACCGCCGACGACAATGAGGAGATCCGGCGGTGGGGCGTGCCGCGCGCCTTCGGCTTCGAGCCGAAGTCCCACTGGGAGATCGGCGAGGCGCTCGGCGTCCTCGACTTCGAGCGCGCGAGCAAGATCGCGAAGTCGCGGTTCGTGGTGCTCTGGGGCCCCGCGGCTCGGCTCGAGCGGGCGCTGATCGATTTCATGCTCGACCTGCACACGCGCGAGAACGGCTATACCGAGCTCGCGGTGCCGCATCTCGTCAACGCCGCGACCATGCGAGGGACGGCGCAGCTGCCGAAGTTCGAGGAGCAGCTCTTCAAGACGGTCGAGGCCGACGATAACCGCGCGCTCTACCTGATTCCGACCGCGGAAGTACCCCTGACCGCGCTCCATGGCAACGAGGTACTCCTCGAGGCGGACCTGCCCCGGCGCTACGTGGCCTACACGCCGTGCTATCGACGGGAGGCCGGCACCTACGGCCAGGACACCCGCGGGATGATCCGCCAGCACCAGTTCGACAAGGTTGAGCTGGTCACGGTCACGACGCCCGCCACCTCCTACGAGGCGCTGGAATCGATGGTGCGGAACGCCGAGGAAGTCCTGAAGCGGCTCGAGCTGCCGTACCGGGTCGTGCTCCTCTGCACATCCGACATGGGGTTCGCGGCGGCCAAGACCTACGACATCGAGGTGTGGCTGCCGAGCCAGGGGAAGTACCGGGAGATCTCGTCGTGCTCGAACTGCGAAGCCTTTCAGGCGCGGCGAGCCGACATCCGCTACCGGCCGGCCGGCGGCGGCAAAGCCGAGCTCTGCCACACCCTGAACGGCTCGGGCCTCGCGGTGGGGCGGACGCTGATCGCGATCCTCGAGAACTACCAGGAGGAGGACGGCAGCGTCGTGATCCCTACGGCGCTCCGGCCGTATCTCGGCGGCCTCGACCGGATCAGCGCGGTTCGGCCGTAGGCCGGACGACCACCACGGAGATCGCCACGAGCTTGCCGTCCCGCGTCTCGGCCTCGACGGTCGCGAAGTCGCCCGGCTTGAGGTCCGTCGTCGCGATCGGCGATTCGGTGTACCCGCCGCGCCACCCGGTCTCCTCGCTGTCCGCGGCGCGGGTCGCGAGGAGGAGCGTCGTCCCGGGCGAGAGCCCGATCACGCGCGGGATCACCTGGTTGTGCCCGCCGGGGACCCCGGCGCCGAGCTCGTTGAGCGTGATCGAGCTCCCGGCAGAATCGATCGCGACGATCGTGCCTGAGTACCTGGGCCCCGCCTCCACTGCGGAGGAAAGGATGAGACAACCGAGGGCTAGCGCGATCCGGCTCATGCGGATCCTCTCCACGCGCCAGATTGTGCGGTGACGGTGGGGAGAGTTCAATGGCCTATAATCACTGTGCGCGCTCGCGAGGTCGTTCTCCGGGAGGGGTGGCCGAGTCCGGTTGAAGGCACCCGCCTTGAAAGCGGGCATCCCCGGAAGGGGATCGGGGGTTCGAATCCCTCCCCCTCCGCCACCTCGCGCCCCGCGCCCTCTCGCCGCGGCCGCTGGTAGCGTCGAGGGATGTCCCTTATACTACATGGGTTCTCCACTCGGAGAGGTGGCCGAGTCGGCCGAAGGCAGCCGCCTGCTAAGCGGTTACAGGGCCAAAAGCTCTGTCCAGGGTTCGAATCCCTGCCTCTCCGCCATGCGCCCTTAGCGCAGATGGATAGAGCGTCGGACCACGAATCCTGCCGGGGTTCGTCGCTCTAACCATCTGGCTTACTCCTGCAATTTCACGTAGCAGTAAGGGACGACATCTTCATTGACCAGCGACACACCATTCTTGACCACCGGCTGTACACGGGCTACCTTTGGGCACTTTTCCAAAATTCGCCGTCTAGCTTGCTGGAGGGTGACGGGATGCAGTGCCCCCGGTGCCAGGTCCCGAACGATGCCGGACGCAAGTTCTGCTCGGCCTGCGGGCAGCGATTGACGATTCCTTGTCCCGAGTGCGCCTTCGTCAATAATCCAGGCGACCAGTTCTGCGGTGGCTGCGGCAAACCGCTGTCGCAGCCGGCGCTGCCAGAGTTGCAGTCGGCCGCCAATCGCTTCGACAGCGTCCTCCGCACACTTGGTTACGCCATCGCACCGAGGAGAGGTTGGAGCGCTCCCGGGGCAGAACGGGCTTTGACGCGCGCCCGCGAGCTGAGTCAGCGGATCGAGGAGACTCCAGTGCTCTTCGGCGCGTTGGGTGGACTGTGGACGTTCTACTTCGTCCGAGCCAACTACCGCATATCGCGAGAGATCAGCAGACTATGCGTGGCCTTGGCCGAGCAGACGAAGAGCCCCGAGCTTCTCGTGGAGGCGCACCTCAGGCTCGGCGTCGACTGTTTCTTGTGCGGGGAACTCACCGCTGCCCGCGAGGGAATTGAACGAAGCCTTCGTGTGTACGACCGTGACCGTCACCGTTCCCACGCGTTCCTCTACGGCCAGGATCCTGGGGTCGTGTCTCTGGCCCATCTGTCTCGGATCCGTTGGGCCCTTGGCTATCCCGCGCAAGCAATCACGCGGGCTCACGAGGCTCTTGCCCTCGGGCACGAGTTGAAGCACCCATTCAGCCTGGCATGGGCGCTCTATAGCCGTACCCGTCTCGCCGGGCCGTGTCTGCGTCAATGGCGCGAGGCCCAAGCAATCGCCGAGGAGCTGCTCGCGCTCTCCATCGAACAGGGATTCCCGCACTGGACTCGGTGGGCCACGGTCGCGCGGGGTCTGGCGCTGGCGAAACAAGGACAGTCCGAGGACGGGATTGCACAACTCACACTCGCCATCCGCGAACTGCGGACGGCCGGGTCAGAGAACTCGATTCCCTTTGCGCTTACCTTGTTGGCCGAAGCGTACGCGTCCGCGGGACAGACGGTCGAGGGATTGAACGCTTCGGTGGAAGCGATTGCCCTCGCCGAGGAGACTGGGGAGCACAACTGGGACGCTGAAACATGGCGGGTAAGAGGGGAACTTCTGCTCATGGGCAGCGAGCCCGATGGGCGAAAGGCCGAGTCGTGCTTCCGACGGGGGCTCGAAGTCGCCCGCCGCCAGGAGTCCAAATCATTCGAGCTGCGCGCCGCGACCAGCCTGAGCCGTCTCTGGCAGCGTCAGGGCAAGCTCGCCGACGCCCGACGGCTGCTCGGCGAGGTCTACGGTTGGTTCACCGAGGGCTTCGACACTGCCGACCTGAAGGAAGCCAAGACGCTGCTCGGGGAGCTGAACCGGGCGCCCGACGTGTCATCCGCTCTGAACCCCACGCTCCCGCCTGCTCACGCTCAATCGCTTCCCGCGCAGTCAGGCTCGCGGTTGGTGCCTTGATGTCACTCGTCTTCTCCCTCATCGTCGGCGATGGTCTTCAGCCCCGTCTCCCGGCGGCGGCGAGCGCAGACTCGACAATACGTTGGGCCAGAATCATGGGCATACACGACGACTACGACAAGCAGGTGACGCAAACTGCCGTAGGCACTGCATACGCCGATTGGGGACCACCGGTCCAGATGAACCTTGGGACCGGAGACCCGGCACGCGTCGACGGAGCGATTGGCTCGTTGATCGCCGTTGAAGTGGAGTAACGCGTGGCTGTCTGTCGCGCGGCGCGCACACCGGGGCGGTGGCGCCGCACCACTGCACAGCTGGATCTGGCAGCAGAGCCTTGACCGCGATCACTCGGGCCCGTGTCATCTGCTTCTCGCTCGCCGTGCTCCTCGTGGCCACGACACCGGGTTTGCCGGCGCCACCGGGAGGCCTCGGTCGCAAGGAGGCGCTGGAGGCGATGCAGAATGGCGGCGATGTCCAGACGCGACGGGCGGCGGTACAGGCGCTGGGCGAGACCGGCACGCGCGGCGATCAACCCGTCCTGCTGGCCGCCCTGCGGGACGATGATGCGCTCGTCCGCGCGCTGGCGGAGCGCGCGCTCTGGCTCGTGTGGGGCCGCTCGGGGGATCCGGAGATCGACCGCCTGTTCACGGATGGCGTGGCCCAGATGGGCGCGCGGACGCTGCCAGAGGCGGTGCAGACCTTCACCCGCATCATCGAGCGGAAGCCCGAGTTCGCCGAGGCCTGGAACAAGCGCGCGACGATCTACTACTTGCTCGGCGAGCTCGACAAATCGCTCGCCGACTGCGACGAGGTGATCGCGCGCAATCCGGAGCACTTTGGCGCGCTGAGCGGGTACGGCCTGATCTACCTCCAGCTCGACCAGCCGGCCCGGGCGCTCGCCTACTTCGAGCGCGCGCTCGCCGTCAACCCGAACCTCCACCAGATCCGCTCCGTGATCGAAGAGATCCGGCGCGAGCTCCGGGCCCGCGGGGGCGAGACGATCTGACACTCGTCAGCGCCACGTGCAGCCTCCGCCCCGAGCTCACAGGCCGCTTGGACGCGGTAGAACTTCGACGGCGCGAGCTGCAGGTGCGCCGGTGTATGCTAAGTGCCCGTGCGCCCTTAGCTCAGATGGATAGAGCGTCGGACTACGAATCCGAAGGTCGGGGGTTCGATTCCCTCAGGGCGCACCACTAAATCGCACAATTTGCGGGGCGTCGGGAGTGGCGCTCCCGCAAATTGTGCGGATCAGTTCGACCGTGGGCGCCGTTCTCCCTGCCCGGTGGAGATCCAGGAGCTTCCGATGCCGAGCTGGGCCCGCGGGGCATGGCTCTCGAGTTCCGGGTGTCCGTCGGTGGGTTTATCGCCTGTCCTTTGCCTTTTGGCGGGCGTAGAATCCGGGCGCCGGGGGTCCGGACGCCTCGAGCAGCGCGAGAATAGCGAGAACTGTGGCCGACTCGCGAAGGCCGCGGCAGCCCAGTCAACCGGTGGTGACAGTTCTCGAACGGGAAGGAAGCGGCATGGCGCGACGGCGAGCGCAAGACCCGACCCTCCGTCCCTCGGCGGTCGCTGATCCCGCAACCGTTCGTGTTGCCTTCGAGTATCTGGCGTGCGCCACCTTCTGGCTGCTGGTCGGTACCGCGGCCGGACTCCTCGACGCGCTGAAGCTCAACTGGCCCGACGTACTCGCGGTGCCATGGCTCTCCTTCGGGCGCGTCCGGCCTATCCACACCAACACCGTCTTCTGGGGCTGGAGCTCCATGGCGCTCGTCGGCCTCGCGCTGTACGTGGTCGCGCGCACCTCACGTGCCCCGCTGTGGAGTCCGACGCTCTCACGCATCTCGCTTGCCCTGTGGAACGCGGCCGCCGCCGCCGGGCTTGTCACCTTGAGCGCAGGCGTGACGCGGGGGCCGCAGGAGTATCGCGAGTGGGTCTGGCCGGTGGCGGTGATATTCGCTGCTGGCCTCGTCCTCAACGGCGTGAACGCGTACATGACCGTCGCCGCGCGCAACATCCCCGAGCTGTACATCTCGAACTGGTACATCCTGGGGGCGTTCTGCTTTCTTACGATCCTCTTCACCACGGCCTACGTCCCCCTGTACCAGCACGGCCTCGGGAATGTCGTGATCCAGGGCTACTACATGCATACCGCGGTGGGCATGTGGTTCACCATGCTGTCTCTCGGCAT
>Ga0137415_10000302_pt1 | contig 45559 bp, 47 predicted proteins | sample CZODoug3_1_1_16f_FD_183082 | JGI IMG/M metagenome (GOLD analysis project Ga0137415, IMG submission 183082) | Vadose zone soil fungal communities from Angelo Coast Range Reserve, California, USA - CZODoug3_1_1_16fungal (Hybrid Assembly) | ecosystem: Environmental > Terrestrial > Soil > Vadose...
CGAATCGGAGGGCGACAGGTGGACCTCGGCGAGCTTCAGGTATTTCTGACCGTGGCGCGCGAAGGCAGTTTCTCGCGGGCTGCCGAACGCCTTTTCCGCACGCAGCCGGCCATCAGCCTGGGTATCCGCAAGCTCGAGGATTCCCTGGGCCAGCCGCTCTTCGTGCGAGGCTCCCGCCCAGTGCGCCTTACCGATGCCGGCGTGTTGCTAAAGGAATACGCGGAGCGGTTGTTGAATCTCCGCGACGAAGTAAAGAAAGGGCTTAGCGAGCTGGAAGGACTGAAACGCGGCGAGCTGTCCCTAGGTGTGAACGAAAGCTCAATTCATGCACTCCTGCCCGCGCTTTCGCAATTCCGCGAAATGCACCCCGGCGTGCAGGTGCGCGTGCATCGCATGTATTCGCGCGATATTCCCCACGAGGTCTTGAATTATCGGCTCGACGTCGGCGCCATTTCCTTCGTCCCGCGAGACACGCAGTTGCAAGCGACCGAAATTCGCAAGGACGAGTTGACTCTGGTGGTGCCGCTGAAACATCCGCTGGCCAAACGACGCGAGGTAGAGGTCGAAGACCTTGCCAATGAAACGTTCATCGGCCACATCGTCGAATCGCCTTATCGGCGTCGCGTCATTGAGCTTTTCGCCAGGAATCGCACCACCCTCAACATGCCCATCGAGATGCCTACGATCGAGAGCATCAAGCGCTTTGTGCAAATGGGCATGGGCGTAGCGATTGTCCCGCGGATGTGTGCGCAGTGGGAGATCGAGCACGGTTGGATGAAAGAGGTCAAGGTGCGGCAGCTCAGCCTGCCCCGCCATGTTTACGTTGTTTCGCGCCGTGGAGCGCGGCTTCCGCATGCAGCCGCGGAGCTTATGCGCATTCTGCGCGACGGCCAATAATCCGCTTTCTCGCAATCTGAAAGCGTGCGCATGCAGCCATTCTCCGGTATGCTGCGAAAGTAGTGGACTAGCGCAAAAATATGACCAGCGGATTGGCCATCCTCGCCATCGGTTTCTTCCTGGGAATGCGGCATGCCACCGACCCGGATCACGTCATCGCTGTTTCCACCATCGTCAGCCGCGAACGCTCCATCGCCAAAGCAGCGTGCATAGGAATTTTGTGGGGCTTGGGCCACACGCTGACGATTTTGGCGGTGGGCGCGGCGATTATTTTGTTCGGACTGGCGATTCCCGCTCGCGTGGGGCTCACAATGGAATTCTGCGTCGGCCTGATGCTGATTCTCTTGGGCGCACTGAATCTTACCGGGGCGATGAAATGGATAAGCAATAAATTCTCGCCCACGCATCCGCAAATCGCAGGAGAACACGCCCACATTCACGAACACGGCGCGAAAATGCACCTCCATTGGCATTCGCACAGTCCAAAGAGTGAGCATCACGGCGAAAGTCTCGCCCCACCGGCGCTTCTCGAACGGTCGTTCGCGGGCCTCGGCCCGTACCAAGCTATTCGGCCTCTATTTGTTGGAATCGTTCACGGCCTAGCCGGCTCAGCAGCAGTGGCGCTGCTGGTCTTGAGCGCGATCCGCGAGCCGAAGTGGGCCGTGTTGTACCTGTTAGTCTTTGGCGTAGGCACCATCGCCGGAATGGTGCTGATCACCAGCGTGATCGCGCTTCCCTTCTCTTTCGCAGGGTACCGTTTTGGTTGGTTGAACCGCAGCCTGGTTACCGGCTCCGGAATCTTGAGTCTCGCGTTTGGCCTCTTTGTCTGCTACCAGATAGGCTTTGTCGACGGACTGTTCACCTCACACCCGAATTGGAAGCCGAGCTAAGCGCTAGGCCTCCAACCAATTACAGCCGCACGCGCATAAATTCCCGAAATGGGAATTCTCGCGATTCCATAAATTGCTTTTAAGTTAACTAATGTCTTGACTATTCCACGCTCTCGCCGTATCTTGCCGCGCAGGTCCCTCTCGGAAAACTGATTCAGCGCCGTTTCTCTTCGGCCGAGAAAGAGCTATGGCCCAGCAGGCACCTGTTTCTTCCCTATCGCTCTCAGTGTCTAACGCACGGTTGTTCGCGGCGGTATTTCTTCTCGAGTTGGCGGTTGCTGCCGGCGCCGGCGCTCAAAGTCCGCAGCAGCAATACGTGTTGAATTCCGTTCCCGTCACAAGTGCCACGTCTCAGTTGGTCACATACGTGAAGAACGGCCAAACCGGCGCTCTTTCCGCGGCAGCCGGCTCGCCACTTGCCGAGAACCTTCCGGGCGGCGCAATGGCCATCGACGGACTCGGCCGCTTTCTGTTCGTGCTCAACACCAGCACCAACAACATTTCGATGTTCCAGATCGATCAGGCGAACGGAAGCCTCACGCACGTGCCCGGCTCACCGTTCTCGACCGGGCCTACTGAGAACCCCAGCATGGCTGCCAGGTCTCCCGTGTATCTGGCCACGGAAAAATCCGGCCAGTTTCTCTACGTGGGCTATCAGTTCGGCAATCTGACCACCGGTGGCGCCATTAACGAGTACTCGATCGACGCCATCAATCGGCAGCTAATCTCATTACCAGGGCAGCCGACGACGGACATTGCTTCTAGCCCCATTGGCATGGTTACCGACCCGAAGGGGCTTCACCTTTACGTTGGTCTCGGCCTAAATCGCTCGACCGGAGTGCAGGATGGGGGCACAAATGTGTATTCCATAGATCCGGTGACCGGCACGCTGGGATTGGCCGGCAGCGCCGGAAGCGGCGCATCCGCGGGACGAAGTATCGCGATCGATCCCCAGGCGCGATTCTTTTTCGATGGATCGGGCACAACATTGGGAACCATCGAAAGCGCCCTGATCTCGCCGGCCGACGGAACCGCGGTCACTGGAATCTCGAGCGTGCCAACCGCAAATCAAATTCCGTCCGCGATGCTGACAGATAGCAGCGGCAAATTTCTCTACGTGCAGCAGGGTACCTCTTCCGTCGTCTACGCAATTGACCAGACAACCGGCGCGCTGGCCGCTGCACCAAGTCCCGTCGCGGTTTTCACCTTTAACCCCATTAGCGCGGCCGCGGATCCGCTAGGTCCCTACATTTACTCGCTGCAGAGCGATGGCGTGCATGGATTTCTAGTTGATCCTCAGAGCGGTGCTCTCTCCGAACTTCTTGGCTCGCCCTTCGGAGGAAATGCAGCGCAAGGATCATTGGCCATTACCGGCGCACCGGTGCAAGCGGTCAGTGGACCAGCAGCGGCACTATTTCCGGCATCACTCGATTTCGGCAGTATAACAATCGGGCAATCCAGCGGTTCCAAGCTTGTTACGCTCACTAATACCGGTGGCCAGGCGCTCAGCCTCACGTCGATCAGCGTGACGGGGGCCAATTCTTCTGACTTTGTTGCCGCTCCCACTTGTTCACTGCCTACGGTTCTCTCGCCGAATGCTACTTGCACCATCAGCGTAACGTTTTCTCCCAGCTCCGCAGGAGCGCGACAGGCAAGCTTGGGCACCACGGATAATGCGCCCGGGAGCCCGCAATTGGTGCCGCTAAGCGGTATCGGTGCCGCTCCCCTCCCAGCCGTTTCGCTAGTCCCAGGTAGCCTGACCTTTGCGTCCACCACGCAAGGAAGCACAAGCACCGCACAGACCATTACCGTGACGAGCATGGGCCCCGGTACGCTGCACATTTCTTCGGTGCTGCTCGGCGGCGCAAATCCCGGAGATTTCCAAATCTCTAATGCTTGCTCGGGAGCATATCCCGCGGGTGCTAGTTGCGGCATTGGCGCGACGTTTTCGCCGCTGGGCGCCGGCCTGCGTAGCGCCACTATAACCATCAATGATGACGCGCCAGATTCTCCGCAATCCGTGCAGTTGACGGGCACAGGTGCGGCGCCGCCACCCGGTGCGCCAATTGTGAAGCTCACTCCAACCAGCATTTCGTTCGGCACGGTGACACAAGGAACGGCTGTCAGCGCTCAGATCGTTACGCTGACAAACTCCGGCACAGGTTCGCTGCACATTGCGTCCCTGACTCTTGGCGGGACAAACTCGAGCGACTTCAGCGTTGCAAATAATTGCACCGCCGCAGCATACGCAGTCGGCGCGACGTGCACTATTGGAGTGTCCATTTCGCCTGTTGCGATCGGTTCGCGCGCGGCACTGATTACGATTACAGATGATGCGCCCGGTTCACCGCAGACAATCGCGCTGGACGCGACCGTCAATGCCGCATTCGCGATTTCGCCGGCAGCCCCGGGCTCGACTTCTGTAACCGTGACCGCAGGGCAAACCGCCGCCTTTAACTTGCTCTTGACGCCTGGCGCAGGGTTTGCCGGCAGCGCTTCATTCATTTGCTCGGGCGCACCGGCACAGACCACATGCGCGGCTCCCAACGCGCAGTTCTCCGGCGGGACCGCGATCCCTTACGTCGTGAGTGTAGCGACGACGAAGAGCACGATGATTGTCGTTCCGCTGCAGCTTCCCCCATTTACCTGGTTGCGTGTGCTTTCGCTGGTGGCGTGCTGCTGGGCTCTTGCCCTGTTTCTTTACGGTTTAAGGCTACACGCCTCGAACTCTATGGCCGGGCTGACGCGCGCCGCGGCGGTAACGGTCGTGGCAGCGCTTTGCCTGTTCGCGGCGGCAGGTTGTGGCGGCGGAGCTGCTGGCGTGAGCCCGCAAAGTATTCCCGCACCGGTCCCACCCGCGACGGGCACGCCGCAAGGAACGTCGACCATAACGCTAACGCCGTCGGTGACTACCTCAACCGGCGCACCGCTACCGGGCGTTGCGCCGATTCAGCTTACGCTTACGGTGCAGTAGTTCGTCGGCCACTAGCGGGCCACGGAAATGCGGTAAATTACCGCCGCTCCGTCATCGGACACCAACAGCGAGCCGTCGGGCGCGGTGGCCACGCCGACTGGGCGTCCATACACTGTGTCAGACGAGGAATCGGGCAGAAGTCCAGTCATGAACGGCACTGGATCTGCGGAGGGTTGTCCGTCCTTAAAAGCCACGAATGCAATCTGATACCCTGAGCGCGTTGAACGGTTCCAAGATCCGTGCTCCGCGACGAACGCGCCGCCACGGTAACTCTCCGGAAATTGCTTCCCGGTGTAAAACGCAAATTGGAGAGGGGCAACGTGGGCTCCCAGCAAAACGTCGGGTACGGTCGCCTTCGCAACCAGGTCCGGTCGCTGGGGCTTTACGCGTGCGTCGACGTTGTCGCCGATATAGCTGTAGGGCCAGCCATAAAAACCTCCGTCCTTCAGCGAAGTAAAATAATCGGGCGGCAAATTATCGCCGAGTTCATCACGCTCATTAACGCTTGTCCACACTTGGCCGGATACCGGTTCCAGCGCCAAACCCACCGGATTGCGTAGTCCGGTGGCAAATTGCCGCGCGTTCTTTCCGTCCGGATCGCAAATCGTAACAGCCGCGCGAATCGGCTCCTCACCAGGGCTGACATTCGACTCTGATCCAACACCCACGAACACGTGCTTGCCGTCTTTTGAGAAAACCACTGAGCGCGTGTCGTGCCCGCCGCCCGGCAGGTCCAGCAAGTGCTCAACTTCGCCCAGGCGCTTGGAAGTCTTGGGATCGTACTTGAAGCGCACCAGCTCTTTCATCGCTCCGACATAGACATAGTCATCGTGAAAGGCTATACCGAATGGCCGCGTCAGGCCTGTTACGAACGTTTCCCGCGACTGCGCACCGCCAGTGTTCTGTGGATCGCGCAAGATGATGATTTCCCCAGCGCCTGTGTCGGCCAGAAAAATATCGTTGTTTGGCGCGACGATTAACCAGCGGGGCCTCTTGAAACCAGTGGCGAATACATTGACTTTGAATCCAGCCGGAACAGTCGGGAGAAATCCCTGCGGCGGACTAACCTTGTTGGGCGAGTTCGCTGATGATTTCGTCGCGTACGGTAGCGGAAGCTGTGGTTTCTTTCCATGTGTGACTTGTGCGGTGAGTAGTGCTGGAGCAAAAAGAAGAACTACAGAGCAAACGAGAACCTGAAATAACGAACGCATCATCATCTCCCTCAAGTGGCTAGCGCCCATAGCATGCCCTATCTTCCTGTCCCTTTTCTACTCCGCCGGCTAGTATCGGACTGACCACAGCGTGTTTCAGAATGCGCCGCACTTGGCTAAGGTGGATTCATGTGTTCGCCCCGCATCGCGGGATCATGCGATCCACACATAAAGTGAGGAATGATGAAAACGATTGCCAGTGTTGTGTGCCTCGTGGTTCTCGCGGGAGGTATCGCCGCGGTACAAGCCCGCAGCGCCGCTCCTTCCAAACCGGTTAACGTGGAAATTAAAGACGCCCAGGGTCAAAGCGTTGGAACCGCGTTGCTCAGCGAGGCTCCGCACGGAGTCAAAATCAAGCTCGACGTCAAAGGCTTGCCGCAGGGCGAGCATTCTCTGCACATCCACCAGAACGCGAAATGTGAAGCGCCGGACTTCAAGTCGGCTGGCCCGCACTTCAATGGCGCCTCAGGGCACGGCGAACATACAGGTCTGCCGGCTGGAGACATTCCGGATTTCTCGCTGATTGTGGCGGCCGACGGAACCGGTCATGCGATAGTCGTTGCACCAAACATCACGCTCGGTACTGACGAGCATTCCGTTTTTAGCAATGGGGGCACGGCGATTGTCATTCACGCCGTCTCCGGCGGAGCTTCCAGCACCGCTCCTCCGCGGATTGCGTGCGGTGTCATCAGTAAGCCCGAATAGCACGTCATCCAATATCACGACGGCGGCGTATACTTCAGTAGCGGAGGAATCTGTGAACATCACCTTCGATCCGTCACAGATTTCGTACGGGCAGATCTTGATGATCTTTTTCTCGGTGGCGCATGATCCAACTCAACTCAACCGCCAAGGCCCCGATGATGGGACGCAATATCGCTCCGCGATTTTTTATTCAAATGAGGAACAGCGTCGGATCGCCACGGCCTATATCGAGCAACTCGATGCTGCTAAGGTCTATTCCCGGAAAATCGTCACGGAAGTCGTACCGTTCAAGGCGTTCTTTCGCGCCGAGGATTACCACCAGGATTACCTGCAGACGCACACAGACCAGCCCTATATCGTCTACAACGATCTTCCCAAACTCGAACACCTGAAAATGCAATTCCCCGAGCTGTATCGTAACTGAGGTCTGCACGAGAGAGACATCACGCTCATTTGGCGCACATCAAGCAAAGATATCGATCACAATAGAAAGAGGGCTGGCATCTGTGCCCGCCCTCTCCATCTGCTTTTTGGTTTACAGCGGACGTTCGCCCGTGGTTACCTTCTGCAACTGCGACTGACCGTCTTGACGTCTGTAACCGTCAAGTGGCCATGCTCATTCGGATTATCTTGTGTCTTGTCCTTGGCTTTTTCTTTCGCGTCGTGCATTTTTTCGTGGTTCACCGTGCCGGTTATGCGCACAGTGTGGCCCACATAATCCCCCAAACTGGCCCGCTCACCTTTCAGCTCCCACGTCGAGCCGTTATCCGCCACGAGCTCGTACTCGTCGCCGTCCTTCTGCAAGCAGCCCGTCAATTCGCGGACTTTGCCCCGATCATCATCGCGGTCCTGCCTGGAGTTATTCGCGAAACCTGCTGCTGGCAGCAGTGCCAACCCAGAAAGAGCGAAAAAGCTGAGTGCTAATTTGCTTCTCATTCGTTTACTCTCCTCGTGAGGAGGCTCGTTCCGGCACTCCTCACTGCGAAAATTATTTCATTTTCGCCCTTGGGCCGACATCGGGACAAACACCCACCCTCCGATGAAATCCGCGTTACTGGACCCTGCGCTACAAGGCATTGCGAGCACAGAAGTTATCATTACGTTCCGTTCTGTAATCGCCACGTCTCGGTAAAACGCTTGACATTGTCCCGCGAGCAGGGGTATCTACCCCTTACGCGCTCGCGAGCTATTTCCCAACCTACGGTGCGCGCACGTCCAAAGCTCTCTGGAGGTTCTCCAATGTCAGCAAATGTTCGTCCTATTCCCGAAGGCTACCATTCCATTACCCCGCAGCTAACCTGCCGTGACGCTGCCCGAGCGATCGACTTCTACAAGGAAGCACTCGGCGCCAAGGAAATCATGCGCATGGACGGTCCTGGCGGCAGAGTGATGCATGCCGAGATGCAGATCGGCGATTCCCGGTTCATGATCGGCGACGAATTTCCAGGAATGTCCGTCGCGCCTACGCCCTCGACCCTGCACTCTTACTCGCTGTTCGTATACACCGAAGACGTAGACAGCACATTCAACCGTGCCCTGAAGTCTGGTGCCCACGCGGACATGCAACCCAGCGACATGTTTTGGGGAGATCGCTACGGCAAGTTCACCGATCCGTTCGGTCATCAGTGGGGCGTAGCAACGCACGTGGAAGATGTTTCTCCAGAAGAGATGCAGCGCCGCTCCGCGGAATGGACCAACCAGATGGCCAAAGCCGCGGGCCAATCTAGTTAGATTTGATTCAGCAAACGCTGCCCGCCCCGATCGTGAGGGCGGGCAGTCTTGTCTCTGCAACACTCACCACTAGATCATACTCGCGGACTTTCCCGCCGTTTCTCTTCAACTGTCGACTGCGAACTTCTCACTCTGCTAGCATTCGCAGGTGCAAACAAAAACCAGTTCCGGCCGCTTTCTGCTGTCCGCCTTTGTTCTGTTCGCTGTGAATGTCCTGAATTTCTACGATCGCCACGTTCCCGGCGCGCTTACCGAGCCGATACGCAAAGAGTTCCACCTCACCGACACACAGATCGGACTCCTCGGCAGCGCCTTCATCTGGATTTACGCGCTAATTGGCTTGCCGCTGGGTCGCATTGCGGACACTGCAAGCCGCAAGAAGCTTTTGGCCGCAGCTATCGTGATTTGGTCTTCGCTGACCGCGTCCGCCGCCTTCGCCGGAAGTTTCAGTATGTTGCTTTTCTCGCGAATAGGCGTCGGCGTTGGCGAAGCCGGCTGCGCACCTGCCGCAACCAGCTGGCTCGGCGATCTTTTTCCGCCGGACAAACGTTCACGCGTCCTCGCACTCTTCATGTTGGGCGTGCCGGTGGGGGGGGCACTCAGTTTCTTCTTCAGCGGCCCGCTCGCCCAGGCGTACGGCTGGCGCGCGGCTATGGTGTTGGCAGCAGCTCCCGCGCTGCTTCTTGTCCCAGCACTGTTGCTGCTTCCTGAGCCAGAGCGCGGGGCCAGCGAAATTCGTCCTGTTCCGCTCTCCAGCGGGTCGATGTGGGCCATCCTGCGCATTCCCACCTTGTGGTGGATTATCGCCTCAGGCGCCCTCCTGAATTTTAATCTCTACGCTATCGCCACATTTCTTCCCGCATTCCTCAGCCGCATTCACGGACTTTCCCTCGCCTTATCGGGCGTCGCCAGCGGTATCGTCTATCTAACCGGAGGTCTCGTCGGCTGCCTTACAGCCGGCTATCTGGGCGATGCCATCATCCGCCGCCGAAAGGATGGCAGGCTGCGCATCGCTGCCATGACCTCCCTTGTCGCCGCGCCGCTCGCCTGCTTCGGCGTGCTGCAGCCGCGAGGGGCGCTAGTCCTAGCGATCATTTCCCTCACCCTGACCTACTCCTTGCTCAGCAGCTATTACGGCTTGGTTTATTCCGCCATTCAAGATTTGGTCGCCCCGAATCAGCGCGGGGCCACGATGGCGATCTATTTCATGGCCATGTACATGTGCGGCGCTTCTTTTGGCCCCCTGCTCACAGGGCGGCTCAGCGATTTTCTCGCACACCGCGCCGCCGCTTTGGCAGGCTCCGCCAGCGTCACCGAAGCGTTCCGCGCGACCGGCCTGCAGCAAGCAATGTTGATCATCCCGGTGCTGTCTGTCGCCCTTGCGTTCGTCCTCTATTTCGGGTCTCGCACGATGCTCGCAGACGTTGCCGATCGGGAAGCCATACCGGTTGCCCCGCATTCTCTCGCCTCTTCGTCGGCATCCAATTGACAGGTCATTCACCGCGCGAACGGCCGCCAACGACGGCAGATTCGCACGTTCAGATTTCTTTTCTGGTTACTTTGTACCGCTTCTGCGGAAACTGCGTCGGAGGAATAGCATGTTGAATAGGCACGCTCCCTGGGTTCTTGGTGTGTTGCTAATTGTTGTCTTAGTGGCGCCAATCGCGCAGGCCAAGCATTGGATCTTGCTCGGCACCGCGCACGTCGACAAGAGCGAGGACCACAAAACCATTCATGTGGGCAACGGGGCAGGCGAGTTTCGCAAAATTCAAGTGCGTGTAAGTGGCGGCGCCATCGATTTGCAGCGCTTGGTCGTCCATTTCGGGAATGGCACACAAGAGGAGCTTGCTGTTGCCGATCGCGTTCGCTCTGGCGGAAAAACGCCCGAGCTCGATCTGCCCGGCGAGCGGCGCGCGATTGAAAGCGTGGAGCTCTGGTACAGCAAAGAGTACGCCGATACGCGGCCTGAAGTCAGCCTTTACGGCACGCGCTAGGTACTGAGACGGCGCACGCAGATCGTGCGGAGATGGCGCAGCAAAGCCTGTCTGCCGCAGGCCGCCGCGCCCAGACATTTGATTATTGCCGGTTAATATGTGCGCTGATTGTCTTCTCAGACCCTGCGGAAGCCGGCTCCGCATTCAGCCGCGAAGTCGCCCGCCAGTCCACTTCGGTCAGATCCACCGAACCCTTGCCGCCGCTTGCCAGCACATAGCTCAAGCTGCCGCCGTTGATCCGGTAGTTCGTCACTGCGTAAACGTTCTCGGACTTTAGCGCGATCAGCCGTACCCGCGCTGGCTGGCCGGAAACCCCGGAACTTGTGCGCACCATCTGCGCAGGCGTGTCCGAAATGCTTGCAGCGGTTTCAGTGCCGGCTTCGGCTGGAGCCGTGTTTGCCGCCTCCAAGCCAACTTGGGACGCATCGGGCGTGCCGTTGTCATTCACCGGGCTGCTCACCGGCTTCTCCGTATTCTTCAGCGACACCGGCTTCCGAAATGATTGCGAATGGTAAGAAGCCGGCGCAGGCGGACGCTCATAAGAACGCAGAGATCCCGGTCGCGGCACATCGATATCATCCATTAGCCGCACGGTGATCTGCTCTTCGCCTTTCAACGTCGGACGCGGGCCGCGCGCCGGCAGCGTCAAGACTTTCCAGGGCCACAGCGGTGGAATCAGCCATTCCACGGTGTCACGCGTCGGGTGCCCTTTGCCCACAATGTCGCCCTTCTTATCTACCTTGTATCCCTTCGCGGCGATGATTTTGCTCGGCACAGGAATGTCGCTGTCCGGGAAACCAATACGGTCAAACTCGATCTTCAAGTAACCCTTTCCCACAAAATGGCCCGGCTCTTTGTCGGCTTCCAGGTGCCCACCCAAATAGCTGCCACGGGGGAACACCGACTTGCCGAACTGCCGAAGTGCTGCCAGATGGCAGATCACCGGGTCGCCGATGTCCGCGGTCTTCGAAGAAAAGTTTGGTTCATCCATCGTGCAACGCAGCAACGTCCCTGCGGGTACTAGAATGTCCTGGGCCTTCGTGCTCGCTGACACTCCCAGCAACAACGTACAAACAGCCAAATATCCAATGCTTCGCCGCATGGTGCAACCTCCCGGTTCGCAGGCTAGGCAGAACGTGCTCGTGACGCAGGTACGGGGACGACAAACGGGAAGACAAGCGTGAGGAGTGCACTGCCAGGGCCCACCTATGTTCGCGTGTTCGCGCCGCGAATTTTCTTCGAGGAGCGTAGTCGCAAACTACTCCTCTCGCCGTAACGAATTCAATAGGCAAGATTTACGCACTTTGGGCTAGACGACGCGCATGATCAACAACACAACTCCTTAAACCCGGAAACACTCGCCTTTTACAAAAGTTGCGCGGCAGCGTGCAACCGGAAAGGAATTTTTCGCAGCGCTACTCAGTGACTGCGGCAGGATTCCGGTTCAGCAGGTCGGTCAGGTCATTGACAACGCGCGGCGCGATCGCCTTGAACACATTTTCGTCCGCGTCCTTGCTCAGATCGAATTTCGTCAGCGGAACGTAAGGGCTGAGCGTGATCACCGCACCGGGCTTATCTTCGTTTCCCGGCAACGGTGCGATTTCGTAGAGCGCCTGCTCCGGTTTTGACAGGTTCGCCACTGCCACAAGCGCTTCTATCTTGCCGGAGTCCGTAGCGCTGCGAATCACCGCGCGTCGCCAGCGATTTTCGTTGTCTACTTCCGCGAACAATCCGCGGATTTGCACGCCGCTGTCCGGACGGGCATCCCCGGCGTGCATGCGCGTTGCGGAGTAGCCCGCCTTCTGCAAGGCAACAACCAGTCTGGTGGACATCAGCTCGACCAGGTGACTCGCCAGTTTTCGCGGATCGTCTTCCGGCTGCTGCACGCCAGACTGCGGGGGCACTACGTCGATCACGAAATCAGAAACGTACACGAGAGGTTTCGTCAGAGGCGCCGTCGTTTGTGACGGGGCCGCCGGAGCACTCGCGAGGTCAAGCCCATACCAGATTGAGCCGAGAAGAACGGCTAAAACGAAGGCTGCACGTTGGAATGCGTTCATAAAAATTCCCAGTCCGGCCGGTCATCCACAGAGTACAGAAAAGCGCGACCAGCCGACAGCCGAAAATCAAATGGGCGCCATCGATACAGCGATGGCGCCCGGGAAATTGCATTGACTCCTGTACTTACTGAGGCTGACTCGCGGCACCGACGGGTATCGGCAGCGCGGAATCCTGAATTGTCAGCATGTCCGTCCGCGTCTTGTCCCATTCCCGAAGCGTTAAGCCATAGCTGGCAAACATGCGCCGGATGCGAACCGAATCCCATCGCAGCACTTCTTCCAGCACCGCCACGAGCACGCTCATAGCGTTATCGCTCAAGACGGTGCGCCGCGCGACCTTGGTGATGTATTTCGCTTCAGACACGGCGATCGTCAGCCCATCGTGATGATTGACATGCATCATTACCGGCAAATCCGAGCTGCCATCACCCATGTAAATGATGTGGTCGTGGCTGATGCCCAGAAGCGCGCGGATCTCCTCGAGCACCGTGATTTTGCCCCATCCCGCCGAAGCCCGAATGATCGAATCCACTTCACCGGTCGCCTCGTTGTAACGAAATCGCGTACCGAAAATGTGGTCGGGCGGGACTATGCCATCGAGCGCCGACACGATAATTTCCTGTGGCGCCGCGGAGATGACATAAAAGGAAAACTTGTAATCGTCTGCAAGATTGTCGAGAGCCCGCGCAAAAAGCGCCACATCGTGCTTCAAGCGAATACGCTTACCCGTTTCGATCAGGTCGTCGCGGCGCACGCGCCGGAACTCCGGGTCGTGCAGAATCAGGTAGCTAAGCTCCGCGCCCTGCTGCACCAGGTTCATTTGTGACAGGCCCGCCACCTTGTCGTGGAACCCGTGAAATCCGATGAGTTCACTCAGTACGACTCCCGAGTCGTTAAAGCTGAGCGTCTGGTCGAAGTCGCTGGCCAGAAGAAACTGCTTTGCCATGTTCTAGTACTCCTCTTCCTTGGCTTACAATTACACCTTAACCGCATCGGTGCTGGACACCTTACGCATAATTTTAATGGGTGCTATGCGTATATATCGTTAATGTTTTGTGAGTATTTCCTAAGATGCCCCGAAGGGGTAAACGGTTACAAGCAAAGGCTTTGTGCGAATAACCCAAGCAGCGAGAACCACATAACTCCGACGAGCCTGGGGCGAATACCAGGAGAAACGTGCGTTCGGAGCTCACGCGGCCCGGGTTTAGCGGGGCATAGACCGGACCTATGGCGCTGCATCTTCGTAGGCGATGAGCTTCAGCAGCACGCTCTTCTTACTTCCTTCATCCACTTCCACCACTTCTCCGCGACCTTCGTGCGACTTCAAGAAATCTGCATCCCGGACGTCTTCCTGCAATTCTTCGAACGCCAACACTGAGTATTTGCCCGCACTCAGACCGCGGAGGTTGAAATTGCCGCTGGCGTCAGTTGCAACTCGCTGATAAAGATCGAACCGCGCTCGGTGCCCGCTCGGAATACCTACTACCGTCACATCCGCGACAGGCTGACCCTTATCATCAACCACCTTTCCCGCGATGCTAGCGCCGTTAGCGCTCACGACCACGTCCAGGTACGTTTTGGCCGTGACCGAGAAACCGGAATCGGAAACGTCGCGACCATCGAGGCTGACAGATTTTGTGAAGTAGTCCGCCAGTTTATTTGGGTCGCCTCCCACATAAAGTTGGTAATTACCTCCGGGCACGTTCTCTACTTCAAAGGATCCATCGAGCTTCAATTTCGCGCTCAACGGAGGACCGCTCATTTCCCCGCCCGATCTAAATGCCGCGGCGCCTCCGTCAAGCGAAATCAGCGTGACCCCCAACTGGGTCCAGTCGAATCTCTGGTCTGTATCCAATCGAAACTTTCCCTTAACTTGCCCCCCAGGTTCAGGCTGAAGCAGCAAACCCTGAACATCGGAATTGCCAACTTCGATCGCCTGGCCGAAACCTACCATTTGCATCTCGGGCTTACCTCCATCGAATGTGACCAGAATCACCCTCGCCGAGTAGGTCCCCGGCAGGACGTTCTTGAACTCAAATTTGCCGGTCTCGCCGACTTCCTGCGGCCCCGGCTGAGAGCCTCCGCCGGCAGCCTGTGGTTCCAACATGATCTGCGCCATGCTGCTCTTGCGGGGAACTCCAGTTACCGAACCGCTCACCCGATACGCCCGGCCCGTCAACATGCCAAAATCAATGCGGGTTTCGGTTCCTGCATGAATCTCCACCGCGACCGCTTGTTCCTCGTTTAAGACGCCCGGATAGCGAGTTGGAAGGTATATTGTTTGATTTTTTGTGCCGTTGTCGTCCGATTCCGCGGGCCGCGCTCCTTGCGGAGGGGAAGCAATAATCTTGTAACGTCCAGCGCGCAGATCAGAGATTCGGAATTCCCCGAGATCGTTCGTGTTCCCGTAGCCGGAGTTATGCGCGGTCCGGGCACCTGCACTAGATCCAACCCGATTGGCCACGACGCTGACATTGCGCATCGCATCACCGTCCAAATCCACTATCTTTCCGGTGATTATGGCCGCAGGCTCCATAAACAAGATCAACTCGTTCTTGGCGCTTCCCTCTTGCACCGTAATAGATGCTCGCCCCTTCCCGGCCGCGGACTGCACAAATCCGGGGTGCTCGACGACCGCTATATACCTACCAGCCTGGACCTCACTGACCGTAAATTGACCTTCCGCATCTGTAATCGCCGAATATTGTGCCGGCTTGCCGCCGAACCGCCCATTCAACTGCACGTTCGCTTTTCTAACGGGAGGCCCACCAGGCCCCTGCAAGACCCTGCCTCGCACGCCTGCCATCGGAGTTTTTTCTGACGAGCCGGTTTGAAACGCAGAATTGATTGGAACCAGGCTGAGACACAATGCGATGGGCAAGAGTTTCACTGAGGACCTCCGCGCAAGCAAACTCTCATCGAGCGGGACTCATAAGGGATTTATATCACGATAACGTAAGTCGGACGTTATGAACTATAGATATTATAGAGTCATATTCGAGTCGAATCATCATCCCGACAAGCACACATTTTGTACGCCCGAATGTGAGGGAACCGCCGTGCCCTGTCACGTTTAATCTGCTACTTTCGACGGGTGCCTTCTCTTCTCCCCGTCGCGATAGCAAAATGAACGCCCTTGAAAATTGGTATTGCTCCACATCCTTTTGGCGCTGGATGACTCGCGCGCGCTTGCTGCCTTGGCTGTTAGAGCGCTCGAATCTGGGCGAGCACCTCTTGGAGATCGGTGCTGGGCCAGGCGCCGCTACTGCCGAATTGCGAAAACGCGTCCAACACGTGACCAGCCTTGAATACGATCCCGTGGCCGTCGTTCGGCTTGCACAGAGGAACGGCACGGGCGCGGGAGTCGTGCAGGGCGATGCGGCTGCCTTGCCCTTTGCTGACCGTACTTTCTCCTCGGCGGTCGCTGTTCTTGTCTTGCATCACTTGCGCTCCAGCGAACTGCAGGATCGCACCTTTGCGGAAGTTCACCGCGTGCTGCAACCGGGCGGACGCTTTTTTGCCTTTGAAATCTCAGACGGATGGTTTAACCGGCTCATCCACACCAATAGTGTTTTCGTGCCAGTCCCGCCGGACGCGCTCGTTGCGCGATTGACTGCCGCTGGATTCGCCGCCGCTACTCTGGATCTGCGCCGCGGCGGATTTCGTTTTACCGCCTCACGCACCGACTGACTTGTTCAAGCGATAAGATCGCCGGTTAGGGTCCAACACCGATCCCTGGAAATTGGAGAAGAAGTTTATCGCGTGGAAGTTAAGGAACCGACTTCGCTGCGCGCCTGCATCACACGCAGAATGGAATCGCGGGTGATCATCCCGATGATATGTGCGCCGTCGTTCTCCGTATCGGTCACGACGGGCATTTGATTCACGTCCGCGGATACCAACCGCTCCAGCAAGCCCAGCAGCGGCTCCTCGGGACGCGCCCACAAAATCTTGTCGCGCGGAATCATCACCGCCTGCACGGACATGTTGCCCCAGTCATTGCGCGCCACGGAATTCAGCGCGTTCACATTCATCATACCCATCAGCCGGTCGTCCGTGGTCACCAGGTGACAACGGCGTCCCGTGCGCGTCACCTCGTGCCCATACTCTTCCAGCGACATATTCCGCGGAACAGTGGGTATTTCGTGACTCATCACATCCGCGGCATGCAATCCGCTCAACGTTTCGCGAATCGCCACCTGCGCCACGCTCTCCTGCGCGGCATTCAGCAGGAACCAGCCGATGAACGCAAGCCATAACCCTGAGGTCCATTGCCCCTTAGTCATTCCCAACCAGGCACCAAATACAATCATTCCGTAGGCCACCACTTTTCCGCTCGTACCAGCGATTTTGGTAGCCCGTGCGAAATCTTTAGTCACGCCCCACACAATAGCTCGGAAAACTCTGCCTCCATCCAGCGGAAATCCCGGAAGCAGATTGAACAGCGCGAGCGCGGCGTTCGTTTGCCCTAACCACACGGCAAGCGCTCCGACCATCTGCGCGTACGGAAAAAATAGCGTCAAGCTGTAAAACCCCAAAGCTAGAACTAGGCTGGCAATCGGTCCCGCGATCGCGATATTGAACTCCTGGATGGGCTTACTCGGTTCGCGCCCCAGGCGCGCAACACCGCCAAACACGAACAGCGTGATCGAGATCACGCGTATTTTGTAAAAGCGAGCCACCACGCTGTGCGACAGCTCATGGAAAAGAACAGACGCAAAGAACAGCAGGCTGGTTGCGACCCCCACCGACCAGTGCTGCACGGAAGTCCACTGCGGATGCTCTTGCGTAAACTGCATCGCCAACGACATGGTGATCAGCACAAAAATGATCATCCAACTGGGGTGTACGTAGATAGGTATCCCAAGGATGCGTCCGATGCGAAGTCCGGGACTGATCGGCATTCTGCGTTTCGCCTCGCGCGTAACTGACTCTGCGGCCATGTCTGTCTTTCACTAATACACTACCTCTGATTCGCCGCGGCACCAAACGGGCGCGGTCCGCCAGTGCGTCCCCTTCGCCACGCCGTGTTCCGGGCGCCACGGAACATCCTGCATAAACTCGGTGTAACTCTTTCATTTTCAGTAGCGTTCGTCTGGCGCGCGCCGTGCCATCTCTTCTCCGTACGCAGGGAGGAACACACTCATGTGGATCCTAGTGAACGTAGCCATGTTGGTGGTAGCCACGGTGATTACTGGAGCAGCCGCGGTAGCGGTCTATTGGCTGCTTCTCCGCGCCACAGTCGAGCTGATGCGCCCGGCCGCCGCTTCTGTCTCCGCGCCCCGGCACCGCTCGATCGCGCAAAGCGCTCAATCCAAAGAAGGGAGCAAGTAAATGCTAGCCCTGAAATACTTGCTGGTCATTCTCAGTATTGCGCTCTTCGGCAGTTCCGGAGCTCTGGTCGTTTACGACATTTACCTTTCCTCGCAGTTGCGCCGCCTTCTGGGACGCCGCCGTAATGGGGCCAGGGCGAAGTCCTTCCGGAAAGCGCCGAGATCCACCGCCCTTCACCCAAAGACCGTTGGGCAGTGAGCGCGCCTGGGTTGTCACGCTGCGCGAGTTCAGAGTAGGCACGCCGCTACCTGGAGGCCAGCCAAAAAACCCTGCGGGTGGCTCAGTATGCGCCGCTGGAATGAGGAAACGGGTATCGCTGGACAAAACGTCCCGCGGTGCCCATGGCAAAACGATGGCAAGCACCGCCGCGCTTGACCAGTCGTCCGCCGGCGCTTCTTCGACCAGCGCCGCGTACTGCGCCACCCGGCCGGCCTACTCAGTTACCTCGACACCGGTCGCAGTGAATTGCATCCACCGAAAAGAAAAGCCCCGCCTCGCGACGGGGCCCTCTTATCCACTTCAAACGAAAACGCTTACTTGCCGAAGCGATAGACCAAGCCGCTCTGGATGCGCAGGTTATTTTGTTTTGCGCCGCCAAAGTGGGTGTACAGATACTCGAACTGGATCGCGCGGAAGGCCAAGTGAGGGGTAACCGTGAAGTCCGCGCCGCCGCCGAACGTCATCGCAAACGCATTCGTTGATGCGGACGGGAAACCAGTCGCGCTGGCAGTCGCCCTTTCACCACCGAACAGCACTTGCGCGTACGGAGTCACGCGCCCGTAATTGCGATACGAAAAGCGCGGCCCGAATAGATAGTTGATTTCATGACTTGAAAAGCCCGTCGGCAGGCCCGTGACCTTGCAGAATCCAACATCGCCGACAACACCGACCCAGCGATTTACGTTGGCTGCAAACGTGCCCCCCGCACCTTGGCAGTTGGCGCTAGGAGCGCCCTGGCCTGGATAGATTCGGACATACTGATATTGTCCAGAAACTTCCATGCCCCGGGTCTCCTGGGCCTGCGCGATGCTGGTCGCGAGCAAAGCGAACCCGAACAGAATGAACAGTTTACGCATTCTTCCCTCCATAAAGACATCCCCATTGGGGGTAGTACTATTACCATGATCTCGAACCTCCAGGCCGGCAGCAAGCCCCTTCTTTTTTGTGTTTCGCGAGGGTAAACAGTGGAAGAACACTGCCATTTTGTCCCAAGCCCTGAGGTTCCAAAGACGCCTGTTGGATTCTGCCGGCGAGGTCCCAGGGCATTCAGGTCTATGCCGTCGGTGGCCGGTCGCAGCGGAGAGAAAAACAGGCTTCCGAAATCAGCGATAGGGAAAAGCATTCCGCCCCGACTCCTCTGTAAATGCCGGCTTGTGCCAGCATGTTCCAGTCGAGGCGCAGCCCAGGCATCGAAATCAATCCAGGCAAGGTGTCAAGCTATCGTTCGGCAAGTACGGATGTACTGTTTTCGGTTTGGCAATTGTGGTACCTTCATGCCATTGTCAGGCATTCGGGGTGAATCCAGAATAGCAGTTGTGTGGACCCTGGTTCGTAACCGTTTTTCCGCGATTTCATCGGGTCACTTCAGCATTCTGTTCACACACTCGGTTTTTCTTTCGGCGGTTGATTGCGGGTAGTGCATCAAAATCCGTGCGGCCGTGCTCGCTTCGACGGCCGATTATGAGGTAGCTGTCCCCATGGCAATACTTCACTTTCGCTGTAAAGAGCGCCGTCGCACCGTGCGGGTGATGCTGTCCGTACCTCTGCGCGTTAGCGGGAAGACCGAAATTGGCGAGAGATTTTCCGTGAAGGCTCTTTCGCACTCCGTGAGCCTGCATGGTGCATCCATCGAGTTGGATCTCGAAGTTGTGCTGGGCGAGATTCTGCAACTCGAAAATGAAATCACGCGAGAGAAAGTGGATGGCAAAGCGGTTGCGATCCGGCGCTCCCGCGATGGAAAGAAGTACGTCTCGATAGAGTTTATCTCTAAAGACGCGAACTTTTGGCACATGGCATTTCCCGTACCGGGAGCCAGACCCTTGCGTCGCCCGATTTCCGCCAAAGTCTCCTCGCTGTAATGCGAATCAGCCGGTTCCGCAAACCAAGATTGCCCAACTAGGTCGAAGCCTCCCGTAGTTCCGCACAGCAGTTCTGTACTATCGTTCAAGTGTGCCAAATCCGCGAAAATCTCCTGCTAGGCCGCAAAACGCGGCGGGAGCAATCCCGCGAAAAATCGGACTGATCTCGGATACCCACGGATTGCTGCGTAACGAAGCCATGCAGGCGCTAAGCGGGTCAGACCTCATCATTCACGCAGGCGACGTTGGCGATTCGAACATCTTGGATGCGCTCCGCAAGACCGCTCCCCTAATAGCAGTTCGTGGAAATATTGATACTGCGGATTGGGCGAAATCGTTGCCGGAAACAGCAATAGTGGAAGCCGGATCCGCGAACATTTATGTGCTCCACGATGTGAACGCTCTCGACTTGGATCCAAAAGCAGCCGGATTTCAAATCGTCGTCAGCGGTCATTCGCACAAACCCGCACGCAGCGAGCGTAATGGCGTTCTCTATATCAATCCGGGAAGCGCAGGTCCGCGTCGATTCCATTTGCCGATCATGATCGCGCGGCTGGATTTGAACGTGACGCCATGCGGTGTGGAGTTTGTTGATTTGGAAAAAGGGCGTACAGTGAAGTGAGGCGCGGGCAGCAGAAGGATTTCTGATTCCCCTAAGCAGTCGCCGCCGTCAACGGAGCGCGAAGATGAAAAAGAAGCAAAAGAGTAGCGGCAAGAAGCGGACTACGAGCAAGAGCAAGATTTCAGCGAAAGCAAAATTGAGCGCCAGAGCCGGATCAAAAAAGAGCTCGACCAAGCGCAAGCGAGCAATTCGCCGGAGACCCGTCCGCGAAAGCGAAGATGTGATGGGAAGCCAAAGCGTGGAGACTGTGCCGTTGTCCGCAGTACGGCAGAAGGCGCGCTCTGCCCGCGCCGGCGCATCAGGCGGTGGAGGTGGCGATTACAGCGGCCTTTCCGTCGTTGCAGGCGCTGACTCAGAAAGCCCGACAGAGTTACTGGAAGAAGGGCAGACGTTCGAGGCGGGAATCGTGGAGGCCGTGCAGGATGCTCCTGACGCGGACAAAGGTCCAATACGAACGCGCGAGGTTCCCGAAGACGATGTTCCTCCAGAGTACGACGACGACGGCCGGCCGGATACAGGAGACTGACGCGTCGCACGAGGGTGACTTTCGGCGGAGCTGTTAAGCCTCTGCCGGTTCAATCGCTCGGCGTTCTTGTCTCTTTGGTGCGGCATGCGGCGCGGTGATCACTAATAACACGGCGGTCAAAATCACGGCTGCGGCGATGACCGTGCGCAAGTTGATCGACTCTCCGATAAGCAGCCACCCGAGGAAAAGCGCCACGACGGGATTCACAAACGCATACGTTGCCACGCGCGTGGCTGTGCTCTCCTTCAAAATGTAAATGTAAGCGGTGAATCCCACCATCGAGCCAAATACAATCAGATACGCCAGCGCCGCCCAAGAACGCGTGGACACGGCGCTTAGATGGACTGCCCCAACTTCGCCGGACAATATTCCCGCAATCCACAAGCAAACGCCGCCGGAAAGACACTGCATTGCCGCGCCCATCATTGGCGAACCGGAAAGTCCGCCCGAATGTTTGGAGTAAACCGAGCCGCTGGCCCACGCCAATGAAGCAATCACCAGAACTCCAACTCCCCACGGATCGACGCGACCGCTCCCGCCCAAGTTCTTAGGCCCGACCAAAAGGGCCAATCCACCAAAGCCCAGCAGCAACCCGGCGATGACGCGCGCTCCTGGTCTCGTGCCCTCCGGTCGCAGCCAGTCTACTAACACCATCCACAGCGAAACGGTCGCCACCAGCAGCGCGGTGATTCCCGAAGGAACCGTGCGTTCCGCCAGGCATACGCCGCCATTTCCAACGCCCAATAGCAGTAAGCCCGTGATGAAGGAACTACGCCAATGTGCCGGCGTCGGACGCACTCCGGTTTTCCAGCGCAAGATGGGATACAGAATTAAACCGGTCAGCAGGTGGCGAGAACCCGCCAATAAGAGCGGCGGAAACGACTCGATCCCCACGCGAATAGCCAGATACGTCGATCCCCACACTACATACACAAGCCCAAACGCGATGATGACCAGCGTGGAGGCTCTTCTGTCCGCCGGCGCACCTACAGGGGACGGTGCCGGATCGCGTTCGAGCATGGTGGTCGACATTGTCCTATGGCAAAGAGTACAAACGTAAGCGACCAATCGCGCTTCGTCGAGCACCATATTGGATTCGCCATTCTTCCAATCGCGTCAGAAATCATTCAGATCATCAACAGAGCGCAATCACCCGTTGCAGTACTATAACTAAGTAGTTCGGGTTAAGACACTTCCGCGCTTTTCCACAGGTTGACCTTCCTCTTATTTAGTGGCACCTTAGCGCACCAATCTCCGGTGTCGGAACAGCGGTCGGCTTTTTTTTGGGGAACCCAGTAACACCAGAAGCCGCATCTCCTGAGGGCGAGATGATAGCGAAAAATCGGGCGAAGTCTCTCTTGCCTCTGCCAAAAGACAATGCCGTTAAAGTTCGGCCGGTGCTTGTCGCCGTTCCGCAAGGCTTCTCCAACGCGACAGTTGCTTTGCCGGCGCGTCTCGCCTCGCTCCCCTCCGAAGTGCAGCCCCGCCGATTCGCTCGTGTGCCCACTCACGCCGTGGGCGTTCATCCGGAACATCGTGAGTATCCGCGCGCCACACTAAAGCTCCCGTTACGATTGCGGAGCGTCAACAATGTCCCCGAGGAATCTCCGATCACGCTTGTCACCCGCGACATCAGCTCGACAGGAGTGTACTTCCTCTGCCCCAGACCGCTCGCTATTGGAGCTTCGCTCGAGATCGAAGTTGTTCTCGTCAGCAAGCCTATGGGCCACGGCAACGTGGTTCTCGCCACCAAGGCTCACGTGCAGCGCTACGAACCCGCGTCGATGCCCGGATGGTATGGAGTCGCCGCCTCTTTCGATGACGTGCAGTTTGACCGCGACGATCGCGTCCCCACCCGCTACCTCAAGCCCTGATTCTTTCCGTTGTCGCTTTCTCGCCAGCTCTTCGCACAATTTTCGATGCCGTAATCCCAAATTTTCCACAATTCCTTCGCTTGCTGTTGTGAATACTCTTGGCCTAAACTCTGTCATCCACATGTTCTGTAGGTCTTGAGCCATCTCAAGATTTCTGTGTCCACGGGTTGAGGGGAAAGTGTCAGGGGGAAAAATGAAAAAGTTAGGGTGTGCCTTCGTTGTATTCGTGTTTCTACTCGCGTGTGCATCTTCCGGTTTTGCACAGTCGCAGACCACTACCGGCACCGTCCAGGGCGACGTTGTCGACGAGCGTGGCGGCAGCGTCGCCGGCGCTACCGTCGTAGCCAAAAATCTCGACACAAATTTCGCGCAAACCGAAACGACAAACTCCGATGGCCATTTCGCGTTTCTCAGTCTCGCGCCCGGCCGCTACCAGCTCACCATTAGCCAACCCGGCTTCGCCAGCATCCTTCAGCAAAATGTGAACCTTACCGTCGGGCAGGTCATCAACATCCCGGTGACAATGAAAATTTCCACTGTCTCGCAGCAAATCGTGGTCTCTGACGTCCCCGTCATCGAGACCACGAAAACAGAAAATTCTGCCACCCTCGACGAAGCCGCCGTCTCACAAACTCCCGTCCTCGGCCGCAAGTTTGAAGACCTGCTCACCTTGACCCCAGGCGTCAGCATCAGCCAGGGTCCCGACGGCGATGAAATCAACATCAACGGCCAGCGCGGCATCTTCAACAACATCAGCCTCGATGGCGGTGATTACAACAACGGCTTCTTCGGCGAGCAAATGGGCGGCCAGCGCGCCGCGATCGATATCACGCTCGAAGCCGTAAAGGAATTTCAAGTCGTAGCCAGCGGCGCCAATCCCGAGTTCGGCCGCACCGCCGGCGGCGTCGTCAACGTCATCACCAAGTCCGGCACGAACGCATTTCATGGCAGCGCCTTCGAATATTTCCGCACCGAAGCCCTCACCGCCGCCACATCCGACGGCAAGCCCCTCGATAATTTCCGTCGCAACCAGTTTGGCGGCAGTTTCGGTGGCCCCATCATCAAGGACAAGCTCTTCTTCTTCGCCGCCAGCGAGGGCATTCGCGAAGACCTTTCCCGTAAGAACCTCAGCGCCGCTCTCGGACCGGCCTGCTCCGTGGCTACTCCTGTGGCCGGCGTCGATGACACCGCAATCAACGCCAGTCCGGAATGCCAGCGTGTCGCGCTCCTCAACTTCTTCAAGACCGCGCCTTTTCCGTCTGGTATCAAGAACACGGATGAAGGGCTCCCGGTCGATCACTCCGTACGCAACGCTTCCGTTTTTGGCCGGGTCGACTACAACGTGAACTCCAAGAATCAAATCTTCGGCTCGTACAATTTCGACTGGTCCAAGAATCCCAATCAAACCTTCGATGTTCCCACCTACGGCACCTCCGCAAACGGTGTCGAAGGCCCTTCTAAAATCCAGGCTGTTAGCACGAACTGGGTCAGTACTCTTTCCAACAGCATGCTTAACGAAGCCCATTTCACCTACGCTCGTGAAGCACGCCCGCGTCTCGCCACGGATCCGTCCAGCGTTCCGGACACCGCGATGGGCTTTGCCACCAACTTCCGCTTCGGGCAGCCGTTTTTCCTCGAGCCCGCCGTTGACGAACTCTTCTATCGCACTGACATTCGCGACAATTTCTCCATCATCAAAGGCAAGCACACCTTTAAGTTCGGCGGCGAATGGATTCACAGCCGCAACTCCCAAATTTTCCGCGGATTCTTCACCGGTCGCTACATTTTCGACAGCGTCGACGGCTTCCTCCGTTACGCCGCGCCTGCGGCAGCAAACGGTTTCGGCCCCAATGCTGGAGAGTGCCTTACCCCCGGCGGCGCTTTCACCGGCTGGATCACGCAAAATGCTCCCTTCAATCAAACCTGCCCGGCCGGAAGCACCGTCGGCGGACCGCTGCTCCTCTATCTCCAGCATGGGCCCACCACTGCCGGTGAAACTCTCGATCAATCCGGCAAAGCGGATATCGCCAATGAAGACTATTCCATATTCTTCCAAGACACCTGGAAGCTTTTCCGCAACTTTACTCTAAACTATGGCCTCCGTTGGGATGCTCAGAAGTTCCCCGACCCGACAATCCCGCCCTCGCAAACTGCTTACGGCTCAAATCTCGGCGATCCAAATTTCCCCTCCACCGGCAAACTGCCCAACCAATACAAAGAATTTCAGCCGCGCATCGGTTTTGCTTGGGATATCCGCGGCAACGGCAAATCCGCATTGCGCGCAAGCTGGGGCATTTTCAATGCCCGCCAAAACATGCTGACGCAGACCGGAGCCATTACAACCAACGGCGTTCAGCAACAGGAAATTGCTGCCGGAAGCTGCCTCTTCACGATTGCCGGCGTTTGCCAACAAAATTCAGCTGGTGGGCCCGCGCCAACCTACCCCAGCACGGTTCCCATCACGCCGTTGCCTGCAGGCACCTTCCCCTTTCAGCCGGGTGTCACTGTTTTCAGCCGCGACTATGCCAATCCCCGCATATACACCACGAATATAGGGTACGAGCAGCAGTTGGTCGGCGACTACGCCGCTTACCTCGACTTCACCCTCTCCAAGGGCGTACACCTGACTCGCTTCATCAATCCCAACGTTGGTCCCATATCCGTTATCCCGACAACCGGCGATACGGTGAGCTACGCTGGTAACGCCCCCTTTCCTAATCTTGGCTCGATCACGGATACCGTCAGCTCCGCAAAATCGCTCTATCGCGGCTTCACCGTCGGCTTGCGCAAGCGCCTCAGCCATCGCTTCTTGTTCGACGGCAACTACACCTACTCCGTTGACCGCGACGACGACTCCAACGAGCGCGATCCGTTCACTTTCCGCTACGTGGACCTTCATAATCTCGCGCAGGAATACGGTTACTCTGACCGCGACGAACGCCACAAATTCAATTTCTATAGCGTCGCCAATCTCCCTTGGGGCTTTGATGCCGACGTCCGCATGCAAGCGCACTCCGCCCAACCTATTTCTCCCGAGCCCCGCATAGTCGGTGGCACCGTTCTTCCCCGCAACTCGTTGCGCAAGGACAACGCCTTCTTCACTTTCGATTTCGGCGTCGCCCGCCCGTTCCATCTCGGCGAGCGTTTCCGCATTGTGCCCAAGCTCGAAATGTTCAACACCTTCAACAACAAAAACAACGTGAATCCGCTGTCGTCGCCGCAACTCTTCGACTTCAACGGCTTCCTCCGCGTCGGAGTAGGAGACCCGCGCCAGGCCCAGCTATCCGTCCGCCTCGAGTTCTAAGGGGCATCCTGCCGGTAGGGGCGCAGCACCGCTGCGCCCCATCTCGGCACGATTTCAACAAGCTTCTCCAGTCGACATGTTTCGCGCGCTCCTAGGCTGCAAATTCTCTCTCCCCTTCTGCTAATCTGTCGAAGACTGCCAATGCCCAGCGCAACAATCCGAGGCGTCCTCTTCGACTGGGACGGCACGCTAATCAACTCCTACCGCGCCGATTCCGCCGCCTACCTCGCCATGTTCCGCGAAATGGGCATCCCCTGGACCCTCGATGATCTCGCCCGCCACTATTCTCCCAACTGGTATCGCGTCTACCGCGCCGCAAAACTCCCCCGCGCCCGTTGGGACGATGCCGACCGCGCATGGCGCAAACAATACGCCACACATCGCCCCAAACTCATGCCCGGAGCCCGCCAAGTCCTAAAGCATCTCCGCGCGCGCCATCAACTCGGAGTAGTCACCAGCGGCGACCGAGACCGCGTAGTCCGCCAGTTGCGCCTCTTCCAACTCACCAATCTGTTCGCCTCGCGCGTCTGCAGCGGAGACACACGTTGCCGCAAGCCGCATCCCGCCCCTCTGCGGCTCGCATTGCGCCAAATGTGTTTGCATCCCGCCGACTGCGTCTACGTCGGCGATTCCCCCGAAGATCTCGAGATGGCCCGCCGCGCCGGAGTCCGCCCCATTGCCGTCCTCGGTCCCTTCCCCACCGAAGCCCGCCTCCGCGCCGCCAAGCCCGACCTGCTCCTGAACTCAATCACCGAATTACCCGACGCCCTCCGCCAGCTATAACGTGATTACTGACCGTAGGGGCGCAGCAAGCTGATTTGGGAGTGCGGCGGTCTTGCCGCCGCTTTTGAGGTCGAAGCCTCAATCAAGAGTTATGCGTCTGCCCGACGCTCTATCTATGGCTTCGCAGGAGCAGCAGCCGGCGCCGCAGGCAGCACCTTGAAATCCGTCCACTTAATCACCAGCCGCACCGGCACGCTAACGTCCTTCAAATGCACCGTATCGTCTGACCGCGAATAATTCGGAAACCAATATTTCCCATCCACATTCTCGCGGTAAGTCTCAAACAGCGTGAACGGCAGCGTAGCCGAACGCACCTCGCCCAGCTCGTTCACCCATTTCCCGTAAGTCTTCACCACTTCCAGATATTTCGTATCCACCCACACAAGCCCGTCCAAATACGCGTGGGCGCGATCCAACATTTTCGGCTTCACCTTAAAAATGTAGCAGTCGATCTCGTCCACCTTCTCTTCGCCGATAAATTTCAAATCATATTTCGCCAATTGGCTGCTGCTCAGGGGAAATGCCGGAATCCGGTCCAGCTCCCTCACGTCCTCCGTTTCCAGATTGAAATAGCGCAGCGTCGATTGGGGCTTCTGCACCATTTTGCTGATCACCTGCCCATTCGCCGCCCGCATGGTCTCCGTCACCATCAGGAATTGCCCCGCCGGCTTGCCATCGTCCCCAAACTCATCGATGCGAATTGTTTTCCGGTATCCGTAATTTGGCCGCGCCGCAATAAACTCGTCTTCCTTCTGCGAGAATCGCCGAATGATCTCATCCGGCGGCAACGACGGCGGGGCCGGCGTCTCCGGCTCCGTCCCCAATCGCCGCACGTTATGCTCTTCCGAAGGCGCCGGCGTAAGCGGCCCCTGCGCATCCTGCGCGCGAGCCACTAAAACGCCCATCCCTCCTGCAAGAACAACAAAGGTACAGACCCATGCAAGGCGCCAACACCGTGCACCTGCTCGCCCTGAGCCTCGAACGGTAACGGCCGCCGACCGTGGCGGGCGCCTTTGCGTGAACCAACAGGCAATCTTTGCAAATGCATTCATAACTGTTTTGGATGCAGCATGGCTGCCATGAAGCCGCCTCGGTTCCCCCAGCCCACAAAGCTTACCCCTGTTTTGGTGGCACAGGGAATTCTGCCTGTGCCCGGCCACGCATCACCAGCGAACTTAGCGCGGGCTCATTATGGCACCATCGCTTCGAGACTCTTTCGCTCTCTGTTACAATCTACCGCTTTGTGACTGAGCACAAACAAGCCAAACGTTACTTCGTCTCGGGAAATGTACAGGGTGTCGGCTTCCGCTATTTCACGCTGCGTGCCGCGGAACGCCTGCAGGTAAACGGCTATGCGCGAAATTTGCCGGATGGCCGCGTCGAGGCCTACGCCATCGGCACGCCTGACCAGCTCACCAGGCTCCGTTCCATTCTCGAACGCGGACCCTGGGGCGCCACGGTCAGCGAAGTCAGGGAAGAGCAAGCGGATATCGATTCAAATTATGACGACGGATTTGTCATCAATTACTAAACTGAGGAGCCTCTGCGAATGGACGATCTCAAAAAACTGATCCGCGAAGTTCCCGATTACCCCAAACCGGGAATCCTCTTCTACGATCTGACCACCCTGCTGAAAGACAAAAAAGGCTTCCACTCGCTGATCGACCGTCTCTGCCACCATTATAACGGTCATCCCATCGACGTCGTCGCCGGAATCGAAGCCCGCGGTTTCATCTTCGCTCCCGCGTTAGCCTACAGTCTCGGCGCCGGCTTCGTCCCCGTGCGCAAACCCAAAAAACTGCCCGCGAAAACCACGAGCGTTTCCTACGCCCTCGAATACGGCACAGACACGCTCGAAATCCACGAAGACGCCGTGAAAAAGGGTGATCGCGTGATCATTTGCGACGATCTCCTCGCCACCGGCGGCACCGCCGCCGCCACCGTAAAGCTGGTCCAGCAATTAGGCGGAGTTGTAGAAGGCGCCGCCTTCGCCGTAGAACTAACTTTCCTCAACGGCCGCCAAAAGCTCCAAGGCCTGGACGTCTTCTCCCTAATCCAATACGACAAATAGGCTGGGTCGTGTAGCGCCGTCCCTTCAGGGCGGCATCTTCGATTTCAACTTACGGCAGAAATTCACGCACCCCGCTTTCGCTGCCGCACCGCCTCAAACAACACCACCCCCGCTGCCACCGAAACATTCAGCGATTTCACCGGGCCCACCGTCGGCAGCGACACAACGAAATCGCACCGCTTCCGCGTAAGCTCGTGCAATCCTTTTCCCTCACCGCCGAGCACAATCCCCACCGGCGATGTGTAATCCGCCTGCGTATAACTCTTCTCCGCGCCTTCATCCAACCCGATCAACCAGTAACCCGCTTCCTTCAACTCCTCCATCGTCCGCGCCAAATTCGTCACCTTCGCCACCGGCAAATGCGACAGCGCACCCGCCGAAGCCCGCGCCACGGTATCCGTCAACCCCGCCGCGCGCCGCTCCGGCACCACCACTCCGTGAGCCCCCGCTGCCAGCGATGTCCGAATAATCGCCCCCAAATTGTGCGGATCCTCCACACCATCGAGCAAGACAATCAAGCCCTTCTCGCCTTTGCCAGGCCCGGCGTTCGCCGCCGCAAGAATATCTTCGAGCGTAGCCGCGGCTCGCGCCGCAGCCAGCGCCACAACGCCCTGATGATCTTTCGAATCCGCCAAGCGGTCGAGCTGCCCGCGGTCTTCGAATCGCACAGAGATATTCCGCCCGCGCGCCAGCTTCACAATCTCTTCCACGCGCGTATCCTGCCGCCCCCGCGCAATCACTATGCGGTCAAACGCCCGCCCCGCCTCCAGCGCCTCCCGCACCGCATGTATCCCCGTCAATCGATCCATAGAAAAAATCTCGCAACCAAACAATTTGGAGTGCGGCGGTCTAGTTTATCCTGAGCCTCGAAGGGCCGCCGCTTTCACAACGTAAACACGAAAACGAAGCGATCCAACACGCGCGATCGCCCCTCAGCACCTGTAGCGGCCGCGGACCGTCGCGGGCGCCTTCGTCAGCACGACCACATTCTCAATCCAGCCCCGCGCAAAATTCCAAAATCCGTTCCCGTGCCGTTTTCACCCGCACCGCAAATTCCGCACCAGCCGCTTCATCCAAGAGCAAAATCACTCGATCCAATTCCCCCTCGCCAGCTCGCCCAGCGAGCGCCAGCCGAATCGGATGAAACAATTCCCTTCCGCGAATATCCAGCCCATCTTTCAGTGCGGTAATAATCTCTTTGAATCGCTCGGAATCCAGCGGCGCTCCCTCCAGCAAGAGCAGCGCAAGCTGCCGCACAACGTCCCGTGCCGCATAACGCGAAAGCACCGCATGGTTTTCGACCTGTTCCAAAATCTCCCGTGCGTCATAATGAAAAACAAGCCCCAGCAATCCCGCGAGCGTATTCCGATCCGCCGCCTGCGGCCCCAGAATAGCCGCAGCATGCTCGCACCAGGCGAGTTGTTGAGGTGATAGCTCGCCCACAAGCCAGCCGCGCTCCACAAGAATCCCCGCCACATCCCCGCCAGTAAAAGGATTCACCGCAACCGCAGGCGAGTTCTCCATCTCATCCGGCATGATCAGTACCGTAGGGGCGCAGCGATGCTGCGCCCCAGTTAAGCATAATGTAAGAAATTTGCCACCGGCACTTCAGCGACTCACAAGGGTCGCCACCACATGCGCCGCAATCGCTTCCCCGCGCCCCACCGCGTCCACCCCTTCATTCGTTTTCGCCTTCAAATGAATCTTCTCCACCGGCACACCGACCGCTCGAGCCAGCGCTTCCCGCATCTTCGGAAAATGCGGACCCAATTTCGGCTTCTCCAAAATCACGACGGCATCGACATGCTCAATAGCAAAATTCTTTTCAGCCAGCAACTTCTTCGCATGCTCCAGAAAAATCAAACTGTTCGCGCCCTTCCACTTCGGGTCCGTATCCGGAAAATGTGTCCCGATATCCCCAAGTCCCGCCGCTCCCAACAGCGCATCGCAAAGCGCGTGCGCCAGCACATCGCCGTCCGAATGCCCCACGGGCCCCTTATCGAACGGCAGCTCAATCCCGCCAACAATCAGCTTCCGCCCCGCTTCCAGCCGATGCAGATCGTACCCGATACCGCAGCGCACGCTCATTTCTTCTGCCGCTCACGTTCCATATAGGACCGCGCTAACTCCATATCCGCCGGCTTGGTAATTTTCATGTTGCGCTCGGAGCCCAGCACCACGTGTACATCGTAGCCAAGCCGTTCCACCAAGCCCGCTTCATCCGATGCATTGACCCCATCCGCCTGCGCTCGCGCGAACGCCTCCTTCAACAACTTTGTGGAAAACGCCTGCGGCGTCTGTGCCAGTACGATGCGTTCGCGCGGAATCGTCGCGGTAATCAGCGCCACGTCCTCCGGCAAACTCGCCCGCTTCACTTCCTTCACCGTGTCCATCGCCGGAATGCCCAGAATGGCCGCGCGGCATTTGCGCGCCTCTTCAATCACCCGCGCAATCTGCTCTCTAGTCACAAATGGCCGTACCGCATCGTGCACCAAGACAATTTCCGTATCGTTTGGAACCTGCTCCAGAGCTTGTGCCACCGATTCCTGCCGCGAATCTCCGCCTTTCACGACTCGCACGTTTTGCTTGAATTTTTCCCCGCGAATCCGTTCTTCCAACCGCGCCACTTCGTCTCCGCGCGTCGCCACAATGATGTCCGTAACCAAATCGCAAGAGGCAATCCGCCGTAAACTCAAAATCACGATCGGTACGCCATCCAGCTCCAAAAATTGTTTGGGTGTCTCCGCGCCCATGCGCGTTCCGAGGCCAGCAGCAGGAAGAATGGCAGCTATTCGATTCATTATTTGAGCGCGTGCGCAGCGCGTTTCACTTACGCACCGCAAACTTTAGAGTGTACCTCAACCACAGCGCCCAAGCACCCAGTGGCACAGCCACTTTTGGCTGTGCTCCGACGACCTCAGACACAAGTTAGTGCAAGCTCGCAATCGGAAGAGGGTCACAAACGAGAACCGCGTCGGCTTCTGCCTCGCCTCAGACGTACACGCGCGGGACGCGCGCAGTCACCGCGCAAAGAAGATCCGAAGTCACGGTGCCGATCGCCCGCGCAACTCCATTTGCTGGATGCACGTGCTCGCCGTCCGTACCGTAAATCGTGACCACGTCGCCAATTTCGGCGCCATCGACATCAGTGACGTCAATCATCGTTACATCCATCGAGACGATGCCCACGATGGGCACGAGTTTGCCGCGCACCAAAACGCAGCCGCGCCCGTTGCTCAGTGAACGATGAATGCCGTCGCCGTAACCAGCAGCAAGTACCGCAATAAGCGAAGGCCGCTGCGGAATGAATTTCGCTCCGTAGCCCACGCCCGAGCCGGCCGGGACGCGGCGCAAACTGATAATCCGCGTACGCAAACTCATCACCGGCTTCAGCGGCAACTGCCGCTCCGATTCCGCACGCAGTTCCGCGGGATCATAGCCCGGATGATAGCCGTACAAGATCACGCCGGGGCGCACCATGTCTCCCCAGCTCTCCGGACGCGCTGCAATCGCCGCGCTATTGGCCATGTGTACGATGCCAGTGTCGATGCCCAGCTTGCGCAAACGGTCCAAGGCAGCGAAGAAGCGCTCTTCCTGTTCGCGCGTTTGCTGGCCCTGTGGCGCAGGCGCGAACGCTTCCGAAGAAGCGAAATGCGTCATCACTCCGCCAAGCCGAAGATGTTTGCACTTTGCGAGTTGCCTCGCGAAGCATTCCACATCGCTGGTGGCGATGCCGAGGCGATTCATTCCCGTATCGAATTTCAGGTGAAACGAAACCGGCTTGCGCGCCGATCGTTTTGCCGCGGCACGATCCAACGCTTGCAATTGCTCGCAACGATGTACCACCGGGGTCAAATCATGCTTCAACAAATTTGCTTCTTCGCCGGGCCAAAAACTGGTCAGCACCAAAATTGGTTTGCGTATGCCCGCTTTGCGAACGTCGATCCCTTCATTCGTGCAGGTGACGCCGAACCAGTCCGAACCCGCCTTCTCCAGTATTTTTGCAACCTGCGGTCCGCCATGCCCATAGCCGTTGCCCTTCACAATCGAGAGCACTTTGCGCGGCGTCTTACGCTTTTCGTCCGCCGGATTCACGAAGTCGCGAATGGCATGTAGGTTGTGTACAAGCGCGGACGAGGAAATCTCCGCCCACACGGGTCGCCCTTCAATTTGCACCTGGTTTTTTTGTCGCGCCGCCATGGTCGTCCTGAGAGGCAAATAGTGTACGACATCCCCGCGGCCGGTACCGAAGCGCAGCGCGGATGCTTCCTGAAAGACAACAGCCAAGTTAGAAGCAATCGCCAAGCCAGCAGGTGCCACAAGCGAATTCAAACACAGCTGTGCTGTAAGTTGTTGAGCAGACAAAGACATATCCTCCATGGGGCGAATCCCGGTCTTCCGTACTTACCGCCACGAGCTGTCGCCATGGCGACGCACTGCCGAATTCGCCCCACAGTGGAACAGAGCGGAGAGCGGGGTAAAATGAAAGGCTGCGATGTGTCGTTGACGAACGGCCTGTTTAAAGCGCCAGCATCTTGCGGGCGCCCTATTTTTGGGAGTTCACCGGGAGGTTGTCGTTCATGTGCAGGAATATCAAGACACTCTTCAACTTTGATCCGCCCGTTACGGACGAGGAGGTTCGCGCCGCTTCGCTCCAGTTCGTAAGAAAAATCACCGGCTTCAACAAGCCCTCCAAGGCGAATGAAGCGGCGTTTCTGGGAGCGATCGAAGATGTGGCGATGATCTCGAGGCGCCTCCTGCATTCCCTCGAAACGACTGCGCCGCCAAAAAATCGAGAAGAAGAAGCCGCGAGAGCGAAAGCTCGAGCCGCTGAGAGATTTGGCGATTAGTGCCCACGTAATCGCCAACGGAGATGAATGAAAATAGAGTCCCTGAACGTCGGAATGCCACGGGATGTGATGTGGCACGGAAGAGCGGTAACCACCGGCATCTTCAAGTCGCCTGTGAACAGCCGAGTCGCTTTGCGTGCGCTTAACCTGGATGGCGACGGTCAGGCCGATCTCAGCGTACACGGCGGCGAGTACAAAGCGGTGTACTGCTATCCGCTTGAACATTACGATTACTGGAAAAAAGAGTTGCCGGGCCGGGATTTGCCAATGGGAATGTTTGGAGAAAACTTTACCACCGAGGAAATGCACGAAGATTCCGTACATCTTGGCGATCGCTTCTCTGTGGGCTCCGCGGAAGTTGTGGTCACGCAGCCTCGCCTGCCGTGCTACAAACTTGGCGTGAGATTCCAGTCCGACGACATGGTCCGGCGATTTCTCGCGAGCGGGCGGACGGGATTTTATTTGGCTGTGACGCGCGAAGGAGAAGTTGGGGCTGGCGACGAGATCAAAGTGATTTCGCGGGAGGGCAATGCGGTGCCGGTGCCGGAAATCACGCGTCTGTATATCGCGAAGCGGTACGACGACGATGACGTGAAGTCTGTGCGGCGCGCGCTGCGAGTTGCCGCGCTGCCGGAAAGCTGGAAGGAATACTTCCGCGAGCGGTTGCAAAGGGCGAGCGTCTCGTAACTGCACAGCGGCGCTGACGGACCTCGTATCCGCTGCTGCGTAGAGGCGCCGCGGCGCTTGACACCAGCCACCTTGCAAATTGAGCGCCTTCAGTGCTATCAAGGTTATTCATATGTTGCTGTTTTGCTCCAGTGGCTTCACTTGAACAACCCGCTGACCGCGGGTCCCGCCGGCATATCTTTTTTTTGAAGTTCGAGTAAACCCCGCTTAGTCACCCAGGCCGTATTGGCTTGGAGAAAGTTTTTTCCAATGAAATCATGCAGAATTTTTGTTGTGGCGTTGCTTTGCATCGCGGTGATCGCTATTGCCGGAGCCGGCTTTTCCGCGTCTTCGCGAGTAAGGGCGCGGGTGAGCGCGCCGGTACGCAATTTTGAATTTACCTACGTGACGAAAATTCCGGCTGTGCCTGCGGAGGCGAAAAGTTCGAAGATATGGATTCCGCTGCCACAGTCGGATACGTACCAGGCGATCAGTGACTTGAAAATCGAGTCTCCGTTCCCGTACGCGAGGCATCGCGATTCGGAGTACGGCAATGAGTACGTGTACCTGGACGTTCCCGCAGCAAAGGCGGATGCGCCGCAAGAGGTGCGCGTCCATTTCCAGGTGGCGAGGCAGGAGCATCGCGTTGCGGTCGACGGGGATCCGAGCGTGACGAAAGTTTCGGGAACGCAAGCGAGTGCGGGAGAGTTGAAACGATTTCTGCAACCGGATCGTCGCGTGCCGCTTGCTGGAACGATTGCGGAACTTTCCGCCGAGCAAACTCATGGAATTCAGGACCCGATGGCGAAGGCGCGCGCGATCTACGATTACGTGATTGCGACTATGCGCTATGACAAGTCTGGAACCGGCTGGGGCAATGGCGATGCGATCTGGGCTTGCACCGCGAAGCGCGGCAATTGCACGGACTTCCATTCGCTGTTCATCGGAATGATGCGGGCGGCGGGAATTCCCGCGCGATTTGAGATTGGCTTCCCGCTGCCCGAGGAACAGCATGCCGGAGCGATACCGGGATATCACTGCTGGGCGGAATTTTATGTGGAACGATATGGCTGGATTCCGGTGGATGCGTCCGAGGCGTGGAAGCATCCGGAAAAGAAGAATTATTTTTTCGGGGCACATGACGACAATCGCGTGCAATTTACTGTCGGGCGCGACATCCGGCTGGATCCGGCGCAGCAAGGGGAGCCGCTGAACTATTTCATTTATCCCTACGCCGAGGTGGATGGGAAGCCGCTTAAGCTGGAGTCCGCGTTCTCGTTTCAAGATCGCATGGGCAGTAACTGACAAATACCGCTCCTGTTTTGGGAAAAAAAGAGCCGCGGCTCTGCTGATTCCGGGCCGCGGAGGTGTGGACACCCCTACCCCACCCCCTGTTTTTGGCACAAGAGGCTGTAAGCTATTGATAACAAAGGATGGGGCTGCGAAAAAGAGAGGCAAGAGGCTGCAAGTCGTTGCAGGGTATAGGTTTGCGCCGACCGAATTCTTGTGGGCGGTTTTCGGGCGTGGTTTGTCGGGAGAAGACGGAACGAGCTGGCTGGCATGGATTCCGAGGGCGAGAAAGCGCGACGGAGAGTTTTGAAGCCTGCGTCGCGGGCGGATTGCGATGGCCACGGCATAGGTTAACAGCTCGATTACGTCTAGACAACTGTACTAAGGGGCAAAAACGGGCTTCTGTACCATTTTCCTTTCCAAATCGTTCCTATGACGTCGCAGCGGGTGCATGAGGCATTCGGCTCCGCGGTCGTGGGCCGCTGTGTGCATTATCGAAAAGTGTTGTGAGATGTCCGCGGTTGCGTGACTATGGAAAACCCCGACTGCCTCTCAAGCCTAGTCCTGAGGGAACGGCTGAGGAAAAATCTGACGGCAGAGAAAGTTGAGGATTTTATGGCGACAATCACAACTAAAGACGGCACGCAGACTTACTACAAGGATTGGGGCAAAGGACAGCCAATGGTGTTTTCGCACGGTTGGCCACTGAGCGCGGACGACTGGGACGGGTCAATGTTGTTTTTCGGGCAGCGCGGGTATCGCGTCATCGCGCATGACCGCCGGGGGCACGGGCGCTCCGGCCAGACGTGGGACGGCAATGAAATGGACACGTACGCAGACGATCTGGCCGCGTTATTTGAAAAGCTCGATCTTAAGGACGCGATCATGGTTGGGCACTCGACCGGTGGTGGCGAAGTCGCGCGCTACCTGGGCCGCCACGGCTCGAAGCGTGTTGCCAAAGCGGCGTTGATCAGCGCCGTGCCGCCGCTCATGCTGAAAACAGAAAAAAATCCGACCGGCCAGCCCCTGGCTGTCTTTGACGAGCTCCGGACAGCACTCGCAGCGAACCGGCCGCAGTTCTACAAGGACATCACGCTGCCGTTTTACGGATACAACCGGCCGGGGGCGAAGATTTCCGAGGGCATCCGGGAGCATTGGTGGTTACAGGGGATGCTGGGAGGGGTCAAAGCGCACTATGACTGCATCAAGGCATTCTCCGAAACCGATTTCACCGAAGACCTGAAGAAGATCGACATCCCCGTCATTGTCATGCACGGCGACGACGATCAGATTGTGCCCATCGTCGCCGCGGGACCGTTGTCCGCGAAGCTGCTGAAGAATGCGACGCTGAAGGTCTATCCGGGCTTTCCGCATGGCATGCCCAGGACGCACGCGGACGTGATCAACGCCGACCTGCTAGCGTTCTTCAAGGCACAGCAGCGGAGCGCCACGGCCTAATCAGTCAAAACGCCACCCACTGGTATGGGACTCAGCAGCTGCGGGTGCCTCGTGCATTGCAATGGCTTGGGGCGCCGCAGCTGGTACGCGGGCGGCAGACACACGAAGCGTTCGGAATCCCTCGGGAGATGCTAGGAGACCCTCCCTATTCCTCACAAGTGTTCATTCATGAAATTGGAGCCGCTCGATCCTGTCGAAGGTCAGCTTCTCATTGCGTCTTCCTCGCTTAGCACGTCTCAACCGCGGATGCTCAAGCGGCGGGGACGGTTATAAACCGCACCCCTACCTAGAAAGAGCTGAAGACGACAGCCGGAAGTCGAATGCATTTTGACAGCGAGTTCCAGCTATTGGCTTAGCGTGACCGAAAGAGGCTTGAGCGGGTCAAATGGTGCCGGAAGGCATCAGTTATATGAACCCACGCAGGGTGTGTTGTCCCAGTTGAGATGTTCGGTTTGCGATGTGGCGAGTTTTTGATGGCAATGCTGCGCGTCTTCCACAGCCAGATTGGAAGCAGCGATGCGATAAATCTCGCGGTAACTGCTTCTCTGCCCTTCGTGCTCCTCTTCACCGTCTTCGGCGGCATAGACAAACTTAGAGTCTTCCGACCAACGACCGAACATGAAGGAGTTGTAGTGCGGGTGCCTGCCGACGGGGACAAGCATCTCGGCTATTTTCAGCTCGATTTCCTGGCCGGTAGAGAGATCGTGGATGCGCCAAAAGTAATTTCCTACTAACTGCCTGATGAGCAGGTAATGATGGTCAGGACTCACGGCGGCGCAATAGGTTCTCAGGCCCGGGATTTCCTCATGCATCTCCCAAATAACGTTTTGCTTACGAACCAGTTTCTGGCGAACCATTTCTGAGTTGCTGTACGGCGTGAACCCGATAAAGGCGGTGCCGCCGGAGTCTGCCATGGTCTGAAAAGGGCTGCGATTGACGTGAATCGTGGAGATCAAGGTCATGCCGCCGCCTAGGTCGGTTTTCTTGTCGTAGTTGTAGTCGATAGAGAAGAAGATGAGCCAAGCGGTCGGAGCAAGGACTGCTACCAGTAGATACTTCCATTTTCGCTTTCGCATCCTGCCACCAAGTAGAGAAGTAGGTCCGCTAGATTGATTTTATCGGGACTTTGCAGGGCATTTGGCGGAATGTGGAGTGCTATGAAGCAAGAGTTACGGGGTTGCCGCAAGAAATCCGGCACACTCTCTCGGTTCTGGAGGAAATCATATTCGATACTGAGGGGGCTTGATTCCTTTGTCGCGCAGGTAAATTTCGGCTTGCCCGCGATGATGGGCCACGTGGACGTACATGGCGAGTAAGATTTCGCGGCCCAGCAGGTGGCCGTCGGGGGAATTGTGTGCGGTGGTGAGCTGCTCTTCGGTTAGATTTGGGATTACACCGGAGCAATAGTCGAAGGAATCGCTGAGAAATTTGACGGTGGCATCTTTGCCGGTGGGAGAAGGCAAAGCGGGCGAATCGGAATCTTTCAGGCCAGCGCAGAATTGATAGTTGGTGGTGGCGATGTGAGACATCAATTGGCCGAAGGTCATGGATTCGGGATGCGGACGAAACGCATATTGATCTGGCGGCATTGCCTGGGCAACCGCGATCGAGAGTTTCGCGAGAGCATCGAAGTGCCTGGAGTATCGCCGGCGGGATTTGTTGTGGCCGGGCCCGCGACCGCCGACGAAAACGAGAACGCAAGCAGCGCGGGGAGAGTAAGAATCACACGAGATTTCATGCAACCCCCTTTTGCATACTTTGGTATGGTTCCGCTGTGGTTTCTGGCGCTTGCCATCGACCCGACAACACTTCTGCAGAGTAGGGACGGAGCGAGAGCATATTGGTGAGCGACAGTTTATGCGAATCGACGGAGGCCGGCATGGCGGAGATGGGAGCGGGAGAGGCACGAAATGGTGGCGCGATTGAGTTTGAAGGGGTTACGCCGATACTGCGGGTGGGGAGTTTGGCGGCGAGCCTTGAATATTATGTGAAGGTGCTGGGTTTCAAGGTGGATTGGCAGGATCCGGGGATTATGGCGTCGGTTTCGCGGGGGCGTTGCCACATCATGCTGTGCGAAGGCGATCAGGGGCATGCGGGAGGTTGGGTGTGGATCGGCGTGGAGGCGCTTGAGCCGCTGTTTGAGGAGTATCGGGCAGCCGGTGCGAAGGTGCGGCATGCGCCGACGAATTATTTGTGGGCGTATGAGATGCAGATAGAGGATATCGATGGGAACGTGCTGCGGATGGGAGCGGAGCCAAAGGACGGCGTGCCGATGGGGGAATGGCTCGACGCGCGCGGAGAGGTCTGGGTGAAGTCGGCAACCGGCGAGTGGACGCGCAAGGATGCGACTAATTGAACGAAAGAGTTCCGGGGAATGCTACGGGAGGTGATAGTCATGAGTCGAATTATGTCAATGGGTTTTCTGGTGGTGCTGTTTTTTGGTGTCAGTTGTAAGGCGCAGGAGCTGCCTGCTCCACGCGTTGTGGATTTGAAGACGCAAGATGGTACGACGTTGAAGGCGACGTTCTTCGCGGCCGCGAAACCCGGCCCGGGCGTGTTGCTGCTGCACCAGTGCAATCAGCAGAGGAAGAATTGGGATGAGCTGGCTGGGCGGCTGGCGGGAACCGGAATCAACGTACTCACCCTGGATTATCGCGGCTATGGAGAAAGCGGGGGAACTTCGTACAAGGAACTCTCTCAGGACGAGACTGCGAAAATCGTGACGGAGAAATGGCCCGGCGACGTCGACACGGCGTTCAACTATCTGGTGTCGGAGCCGAATGTAACGCGGGGGATTGTTGGCGTGGGAGGCGCGAGCTGCGGCGTTAACCAGTCGATTCAACTGGCACGGCGGCATCCGGAAGTGAAGTCGCTGGTGCTGCTGTCCGGCAATACCGATCGCGACGGGCGGGCGTTCCTGCGGAAGTCGGAAAAGCTTCCCATGATGCTTTCCGCGGCCGATGACGATGGCGCTGCGGTGGAAGTTATGCAGTGGCTGTATGAGCTATCCGGGAACGCGGGAACCAAGTTCGTCCACTACACCTCGGGAGGCCACGGAACGGAAATGTTCGCGGCGCACAAAGAGCTGCCGGGAACGATTGTGGACTGGTATGTGCAAACTTTGGTGAAAACACCGGGGAGTGCTCCGGCAGCGAACGTTCTATCAAAAAAGGGTACGCCCGTAATTTTGGAAATAATCGATATGCCGGGGGGCGCGATTGCAATCGCACAGAAGTTGGCAGAGGCGCGCCAGCGAGACCCCAAGGCGAATCTTTTCTCCGAAGCGATTGTGAATCTACTGGGATACGAACACTTGCAATCGGGGGACACTGGTGGAGCGGTGGAAATCCTGAAACTCAATGCTGTCGCGTATCCGAACTCGCCCAACGTGTACGACAGCCTATCCGATGCGTACCTTGCCGACGGGCAGAAGGATTTGGCGCGAGAGAACGCAAAGAAAGCGCTGGAGCTTCTAAAGTCGGACACGACCGATCCCGAGGCACAGCGCAAAGCGATTCAAGAAAGTGCTGAAACCAAACTGAAGCAGTTGGGAGCGAGGCCGGAGTAGCCGCACGGCGTCACGTAGCGTTCTGGTGCGGAACCTCGTTAAGAGTCGTTGCTATGTTCGACGGTTAATACGATTTTCCCTTTCGCGTGGCCTTCTGCGAGATAACGGAGAGCTTCGGCTGCGTCGCTTAACGGGTAACGCCTATCTATGACGGGTACAACTTTCCCGGCTTCCAGGAGTTCTTTCAGGAAAACCAAATCCTTTTGGTCTATTTTCGCTATGAAGAAACGCGTCTTCTTGCGCCCAATGCGTGACAGTAATGGCCCTAGTAACACAGCTTGGAGCGCTTGAAGCCCACCACCGCCGGCCATGACGTAAATTCCGTTCTGAATTAGCGCGCGCCGGTAATCGAAAATCGAATGGTGTGCGTTCGCGGCTAGAATCAGATCGTAACGCTGGCCACTTTTCGTGAAATCTTCTTGCGTGTAATCTATGATGTGGTCTGCGCCAATTGATCGCGCCGTGTCCACTTTTTGCGTGCTGCAGACGGCAGTGACTTCCGCTCCGAACGATTTGGCGATCTGGACGGCAAACGTGCCCACACCACCCGAGGCGCCATCCACCAGAACCTTTTGACCTGGCTGGATGCGCCCCTTATCACGAAGACCCTGAAGGGCGGTGAGGGCCGCCACTGGCATGGCTGCTGCGTCCTCAAACGAACTGTTGGCTGGCTTCAGCGCCAGGTTATCTTCCTTAGCGCACACGTACTCGGCAAAGGCCCCCCGACACGCTCCGAATACCGCGTCGCCTGGTTTGAACTGGGTTACATTCCTGCCAACCGCTTCCACTCGCCCTGCGATATCGTGGCCGGGGACCTTGCGTTTTGGTGCGCGCAGCCCGCCGCTCATCAGGCGAAGGAAGAACGGTTTGCCTCTCATAAGGTGCAAGTCAACTGGATTTGCAGATGCCGCGTAAAGCTTTATCAAGACTTCATTGTCCGCGGGCGTAGGTTTTGCTAGCTCCGTGAACTGCGGCACATCCGGTGGGCCGTATTGTGTGCATACAATCGCTTTCATAAAGTCCCGCAAAAGAATGACCCTCCCTTGCACAAACCGCAAGGACGGGCTCGCGGCCTCTTGTGCTAAGGTGTCAGCCGGAGGACGTCATGAATCTGTCTATCCTGGCAAGGCGGTTCCCCCTGTTTGTCGCTGCCGTTTCTTGTTTTGCGTTCTGCGCCAGCACATTTGGCGAGGCTACCGACCTGGAGGGTCTTGCGAAGGGTTTGAGCGGTGTGCTGCAAAGAGCGCAGGTCCAAACGGTTGTTATCGGTGACTTTCCTGGAATTGGAGACGGAGTCAGTTTGCAGGGAGCTTTCCTGGCGGACCGGCTCTGGTTTGCTGTCCTTCAACAGGAGAAAGGCTATCGGACGCTAAATCGAGGTGCTTTGCACCGGCAGCTTTATGCTCGCGAGCTCTCCAACACGTCCTTCGAGCAAGCTCAAGTAGAAGCCGCACGTGGCCTGGGAGCTCAGGTTCTGATTGCGGGGAGGATCGAACGGCGCGCAAATGACCTGAACCTTGCGATTACTGCCGTCGATGTCTCGACCGGAAGGGATATCTCGCAGTGGATCTGGGTGGTTCCGCGGACCCCTTCTCTTGATACGCTTGCTCTCCAGCCGATTCAGGCGAGGGGACCGGTTTATGTGCTCCAGCAAGATGGCGTCAGCACTCCCGACTGTGCTTATTGCCCCTTCCCGAAATACAGTGAAGCGGCGCGTAAGAACAAGATTGAGGGAACCGTAGTTGTCGAGGCAATGATCGACACATCTGGGCGGGCTACCAAAGTATGGGAGGTCAGAGGGCTTCCTGATGGATTGACGCAGCAGGCTATCGACGTGGTTCGCCAGTGGCACTTCAAGGCTGCACAAAATGCCAACGGGCGAGCGGTAGCCGTGATGGTTCCGGTGGACGTGACATTTCGGCTGATGTGAAGGCGCTAGTAGGAGCTTCAAGAAAAGTCAAAAACCGCACCCTTTGCAAACGACGCAAAAAGTGCGGCACCCGGCACCCGGCAAGAAAATGACCGCATCGTCCCCATCGTTACTTATCGCCATTGATTGCGTGACACTGATGTCATTAGTCGAGTCGCATCGCACCCGGTACGCAGAATTCGTAAAGACTGTTGGCAGGTCAGCAGATGCCGTTAAGCATGCCGTCGACACCGTTTCGGAATCCTTCAGCGGCTCGTGGTTTGGCTGGCATGCGGAGATGTATTACGGCGACTTTGAGAAGCCGCCTTGGGGACAACTGTTCAATGTGGAATGGGGTGCTTATCACGGCTTACCTCCTGGATGGCAAAGGCGAACAAAAGCAGAAGTCGACAACAGGGTGGAAAAGTTGTCCCATCAGGGTCTCGCGGAGCTATCTAGACAACGGTGGGAACTGGCACGGGCGATGAAGGAGCTGCAAGATGAGTTCCTCGCCGGTCTTGCGCCAATTCTGAACATGACCACGCTGATTAAGGAAAGAGAGCTCCTGCAGAAATTGGATGAATATCGATGGGACGATTCGGTCTACGATGAGTTCCTTCGCTCCGCGCAAGACGCCGCTCCGCACGCCACGCGAGATTCTCAAGCAGCGATTCAGGGGTTTAAGCGCCCGCCTCATGTGGAATGCCTGGCGCTCGCGCACGCAGCGGAGAGCTTCGCAGTAAGCGCGGAGGAGTTCTGGGCATTAGGCATTCGTCTTATCAGACATCTCAAAGCGCATGCGTCAGTGGCGGTCCAGGCAGGTGCAGATTCCCACGGTTCCGTTGATATTGTCTTGAGCGTATGTGAGAGTTTTCACCTGGTCGCAACCGAGCTACAGTCTCGGCACGGAAATAGGGCCACGATCGCGATCAGCGACGAATTCGACGTGCAAGACTTGCTGCGTGCGCTATTGCGGCAGCGCTTCAGCGACGTTCGACCGGAGGAGCTTGCACCTTCCACGGCGGGACGAGCACCGCGTATGGACTTTTTGCTCAAGCCGGAAAAAATCGTTGTGGAGGTAAAGATGACGCGGGAGGGCCTTAGGGATAAGGAGGTCGGTGACGAGTTGCTGCAGGATATCGCTCGCTACAAGGGCCATCCCGATTGTTCGATCCTCGTGTGCTTTCTATATGATCCTAAAGGACTCCTTAAGAATCCGTATGGCCTGGCATCGGATATTGAAAAGCAGTCCGATGCAAAGCTGACCGTGAGGGCAGTCATTTCCCCGAGACGTACATAAATTTTCGATTTGTTAATTCGCGCAGACTCGTGTCGGTCACGAACTGCCATTTGATTGTCAGCAGCGACTTTGGAGGAGGCCACCCACCATCGAACTCACACTTTGAAGTTAGGGTGATTTCCGCACTAAATCATCCTTCGAGCCGAAGAATACGGACGCAACATTGCTGCGTGGAATGAAGAAAGCTCTTCCTGTTGGCGACAGAAGTACATAAAAGCCCTGGTCGGTCTCGTCAAGCAAAAGAGCATCTGTCGGGTTCGATGGTGACCACGGCGCAGGGCTGTGCTGAAAAATGAGAATGGGAGTTGGCTTTCCTCCTCCCCATTTCGGGGGCAGGTTACCGAAGATCTGGGTGATGTAGATCCACAAGACAGCCGCCGCGAGATACCAGCTTCGATAATCAAAAGCAAATCTCAGGGGGCTTCTGGCACGTTTGACAATCGTCACATAGAGCGCAATACAGCAAAACATTGCTGTGAGATAGCCCGTGGGTTTGGATAGGGGAGGCGCCAGGAAGCCTCCTAGTATGAACAAAAATGCCAGGATAGAAAGGAAAACGGCCAACAACGGCCTTTCCAGAAATATTTTGCCTACAACTACAAAGATTCCGAAGCCTACGAGTACGGCTACTCCAATCGCGATACTCTGCCAGACTTGGGCATGCCTGTTTTCCACAGGAAGCTGAAACAGAAAAAAAGTAAGAAACATAGCTATCGACCCAGCTGAATAAATAAAACCGGCCGTCAGCACTATGTCTCGATGACTGCGGCGCTCGGCGGATGTATCGCTTACAACGGACGCTAGGGCCGCGAGGTATTGAAAACCGTAGTGGTGGGAAGCAGCAGCAATTATCACCAGCGCTGTGAATACAAGACCGACGAGAACAATCCTGGTCCGAAAAGGACTGAACTGAGCCAAGCCGTACGTCGCATCATGAAAACCTAAAATCACGAAGCCTAGGCCGTAGATTGCCGCCAAAACTGATGCTATGGATCGTGCGATCAGATCGATTGAGGACGATCGGAGTTGCGACATCGCTTGTCCAGTCGATTTTTCGCTTTCCGTTTGCAAAGATTCCGGCATTCCTTACACACCCTCCGGGGAGAATTGGCTGAAGGCGTCGGGGGCGGCTTCCTCGAATCTGGTTAGGCGGCTGCGGAAGACGAAGCGGACTGTGTCTGTGGGGCCGTTGCGCTGCTTGGCTATGCGCAGCTCGGTTTCTTCGCGTTCTTCGGGGGTGGCGCCGGCTTTGAAGAAGTGGGGGCGGTAGATGAACATGACGACGTCGGCGTCCTGCTCGATGGCGCCGGATTCGCGGAGGTCGGAGAGCTGGGGGCCGCGCTCGTCGCGTTCGGGGGCGCGGGTGAGCTGGCTGAGGACGAGGACGGGAATTTGCAGCTCCTTGGCGAGGCCTTTGAGGGCGCGGGAGATGCTGGCGACTTCTTCCTGGCGATTGCCGAAGCG
>Ga0137415_10000303_pt1 | contig 45499 bp, 41 predicted proteins | sample CZODoug3_1_1_16f_FD_183082 | JGI IMG/M metagenome (GOLD analysis project Ga0137415, IMG submission 183082) | Vadose zone soil fungal communities from Angelo Coast Range Reserve, California, USA - CZODoug3_1_1_16fungal (Hybrid Assembly) | ecosystem: Environmental > Terrestrial > Soil > Vadose...
AATGGAATACGAATTACCGTTATTGGTATTCAGGTACTTGGAGTTCACGAGTACGCATTTGGTTTGGCGACCAACTCGCCGTGCCCGCGCTAGAGACTATGCTGCCACTGATGGCGTCGGCCGGCTCCGGCGCTCGTGGACCACTTCCCTCAAGTCAGTCGGGGGTTAGCGTGTCGCGTCCGGGCGTGGTGGTCACTGCGCTCAAGCAGAAGTCAAAAGGTAAAGTGACCCTCTTGCGGTTATGGGAGCTCGCGGGAGAATCCGGCAAAGTAACCGTGCAACTCCCTTCCGGATCGCTCGCGCGCATCGCCAGACCTGTGGATTTGCGCGGCGATTCGCTGGGTCCACCAATTGCACTCCAAAGCGGCTCATTCGAGTTCTTTCTGAGCGGCTTTGCCCCGGCTTCGTTCGAATTGGAATAGATTCGCACGTATTAAAGCGGCCCCCGCGGATCCGAAGCACCGTGCCGCAAGCCCCGCCGCCTCCATAAGGTCGCGCAGCTAATCTTCCAAGGCCTCATCATCATCAATGATCGCAATCAATTTGGACGTTTGATCCAACGGCATGCCCTGAGGGTAGCGTGATGGCACATCCGGGTGCAATCGAACTTTGGGCGGACAAAACTAGACCTTAGTAGGTTACGACCGCCACGTGCACCTTCGAGCCCTCGCGACTCTTGGCGCGCCGAATGTAACCTCACACCATTGATCATCTCTCCGCCAGCCGTTCGGAGTGAGGCCACCCGTTGCGAACAGACGCTTTGATCGTTGCACAGGTCTTTCCGATCGAGCGCCCGATAGGCGAAATTCGATATCCGCCAACTGCAGCCGGGACAATGAAGGTTTCAGCATAGTGAACGACGAATGGATCGAAGGCTCCCGTCGGGCTTTCGACGATCGCCTCCTCTCCCTCAACGAGGTTGAGAACATTGACCGTCTCCAGCGTATCGTGAGGCGTCGAACTGGTAAACCAGTGCCTGCGCGTTTCAATGAACTCCAATTCGTGGAGCCCTGTGCGCTCCTCGCGCCAACCCGGGCCCTCCCCCATAGGTTCAATCCGATTGATCAGGTTTTTCCCGACCCATTCCGTGTCACGGTTCCAAACGATGTTTGCCAAGCCGTGTTCGAGATGAATCGGTCTTGGCGAACCGTCCAGTCCGAGCCGGCCCCAGTCCCACAACTTGAATGTGAAAATATACGGAGTTGCGCTTATCTCAAGAACCATGCTGTTTCTGCCCGAGCAATGGATGGTGCCCGCCGGAATCAGGAAATGGTCGTGCTTTCCGGCCGGGAAGCGGTTTACGTATGTCTCAGCACTGAACGACACACCGTCGTCTTGAGCTGTCTTCAACTCCCGGATCATGGCCTCTCGGTCGATATGAGTCTTAAGACCCAGGTATACGCTGGCATCGTCGCCGGCATCGAGCAAATAGTAGCTCTCGTCCTGCGTGTATTGCATGCCGAAATGCTCACGGATGAATTGGGTTTTCGGATGAACCTGTAGCGAAAGGTTTCCACCACCCATTGTGTCGAGAAAATCGAAACGAATCGGGAACTCGGCGCCGAATCGAGAAAACACCGCTTCGCCCAATAACTCGCGCGGATAGAGAAGGGTGAGGTTCATGGCTGGAATCTCGACGCAGGTCACTCCGAAAGCAAGCAGCAAACTGTTTTCCTCGGGTACACAGTCGAAACACCAGGCATAATTCGGCATCCCCGTGGGAAGGCCACAAACCCCCTCCATCCAGTGGCCGCCCCACGGCCCTGGATCGAAATAGGGAACCACCCGAAAGGGACGACGCGCAATCTGTTTCAGTCCATCTCGCACGGCGCGGCCGGTCACGAGTTTCGGAATATCTCCGTTAGTGTCAAGCCAAAAATCGATCTTCTCCAATAGTGATTTCTTAAGATGGTCAGCGGCACGCCAATCGACGAAAAACGCCCGTTTGTATTTCTGTCCTGGGCTTTGCGGCAGATTGTCGGCACCTAGATTCCCAACCGCATTCCGTCGTTGACGCTGTTGGATCTCCCAACGAGCCATATCCGCATACACGAGCAGATTTGGTTCTGCTGAAAGTAGCGATGCGCCCGCGCCGACAATGACTAAAAGCCCATGTTTCCAGTTTTTGACCTGTTCGCGCGCGCCCGCGAGCTTCGCGTTATCGAAAAAATCCTCAATTTCAAGACAGTTCATTCGACCAAACACAGGATCGTCGCCTAGCACACCCGATACCAACAGCTCAATTTCGGACGGACTCTTCAACAGGTCCGACGTGACGATCAGGCCCGAGGGCCGCAGGCCCTCCACCAGAGTGCTGATGAGTGCCTTCTCAAATACGCCCGGATAACATTCGAAAGATATCGTGCATTGCTCTGGTGCTGCGAAAGCCTCTAGCCGTTCCAGGATTCTGGGCCAGCCTTCCCAACTTTCCGATCCACACGGGCTCACCGTAAAGATGGGGAATTTCTCGTAGTTCGTCTCTCGTTGCATCGGCACCTCAAACTCCATTCAGCGTCCTTCACCGAAATCAAACCGGCCAAAGCAATCTCATCATGATCGAAAGATCGCATAAAGAGCTGTTTTAACCTACAATACAACCTAAATCATTATCGCAATTATCGATACCGATCAATTCGCCCCATTATTTCAGCATCTATAGCGAAAGTGGCCAACCCACAGCTCCCCCGAATATGCGACATGCATGGTAACGCATTTTATTTCTTAAGCATACGTTAGGGATGCGAGCGATACTGAAGTATCGGAACTTGACCTCCCGACCCTGAACTGCGATACATTGTGAGATATAGAATCGCATATTACGAGTGAAAATGCAAAACAGATCACTAATTATGATTGATATATTATTAATCGCGCGCATATTATTCCCAGCAACGAAGAAAACATCAGGTCGACGACTTTCCAATCAGGTCATTCGGTCCGACGGATCGTGGCAATCAATCAGTCGGATCGTGACGAAATCTCGCAGGCGATTCGGGCAGGAGCGAAGGCCCCCGATTTGCACTATCTTGTTGCGGAAGCTTCGTTGCGCCTTGACCCACGTAACAGTGAAAACGCGTTGGCCGAGCTCAACCGTGCGATTGCCATGAATCCGAGACAAGTTCAGGCACTCTCCCTTCGAGGCAAGCTCCGGCTGCAACAGCACCATCCCAAGGATGCCGTATACGATCTCGAATTGGCTCACAGCATTGATCCAGCTTCCGCGAGCGCATGTACAACTTGGCACGGGCACACTTCGCCCTGGGAAAGGCAGAAGAGGCCATGCGCTTTCGAAGCAATCGGCTTCTTCAGGCACGGCGCGGTGAATGAATTGAGTGATCAAAAACTCAAGAGTGTGCTCGGCCCACATTCCCATGAGTAAATCAGATAACAATCAACAGCGAAGATGACCGACAAACGCGGATGACAAAGCAACCCCGGATAAGCGGGAAAACAGGGGAACCTGACCATGACGAGTCGCGAAGGGGACAGAGCGAAGATTCAAGGGCTCACAAAGACTACTTCGAGTTCAATCCAAACTATGCCCTGTCCGTTGCCGGCCTTCGATCGTTTTGAAACCGCAAGCTGAAGTGAGATTGAGGGGACAATGATGAACTTTAAGCCGCCTGAAAAGTGGTCAATCTCGAGGCGATCGTTTGCGAAGGGCTCGATCTTGGCTCTGGCTGGGTCGTGGCTAGGCTGCCGATTGCGCGGGGAACCTCTGAAAACGTCAGATCGGGCCTCGCGCTTCATCAACCCAATCATCGGAGCAAGCACCAGCGATTTGCTGGGAGCGGGCAAGACATTTCCCGGTTCCACGACGCCATTTGGCATGGTACAACTCAGTCCCGACACGATTACCGGAGGCCTTAAAGGACCGGGCTACCCATTCGAAGGCGATAACGGTCCGGGCTACTCTTTCGAACACACAACGATTGAAGGCTTCAGCTTCACGCACCTGAGCGGTGTGGGATGGTATGGCGATTTCGGCAATCTGCAGGTGATGCCTACGACCGGCCCAATGAAACTGGGCAGCGGGCGGATAAACCATCCCGGTGAAGGCTGGCGTTCCGCCTATAGTCACGCAAACGAAAGCGCGGAAGCAAACTATTACGCAGGAATGCTCGAGAAATATGGAATCCGAGCAGAGCTGACGGCAGCGCCCCGTGCGGGAATGCTTCGCTTCAGCTATCCGAAGAATGAGACGGCGCGCATTCAATTGAATCTGGCGCGCCGCATCGGAGGCACTTCGACACGCCAGTGCGTAAAAGTGGTGGGAGATCGAGCGATCGAGGGTTGGATGCGCTGCCCCTCCGTCGGCGGCGGTTGGGGCAACGGCGAGGGCAATGTAAGCTACACAATCTACTTCCACATGGAGTTCTCAAAGCCGCTTGACCACTACGGGGTTTGGAAGATCGACATTCCAGACAATGCGTTTCCCGTGCAACAGGGACTGGCGTCGTCGTATTTCTATACCGACCAGTATCAGGACCTTGTGAGGCGAGGAGAGGTGCTGCACGGTTGCAACGAGTATGAGGGCAATCATATCGGCTTCTTCGCCGAGTTTCCTTCGCTTGTCATGGACGAAAAAGTGGTGGTGAAGTCGGGCATCAGTTTTGTCAGCGTGGACGGCGCTCGCAAGAATTTGGCCCTCGATATACCGGGATGGGATTTCGAAGAGACACGCCGCAAGGGCCGTGCGCTGTGGGATGACGCATTGAGTGCCATAGAGATCGGGGGTGCATTGGAATTTGAAAGCAAGATTTTCTACACTGCCATGTACCACTCGATGATCGATCCGCGTGTGATCTCGGACGTGGACGGCAACTATGCGCATGGCGACGGCAAGATACACACGGCGGGAGGATATACGCCGCGGACGATCTTTAGTGGGTGGGATGTCTATCGCGGAGAATTCCCGCTTTTGACTCTGCTCAATGCGACTGTAGTCAACGACGAGATCAATTCACTCGTTAACCTCGCGGAGTCCAGCGGGAAGGGATATCTCGAACGCTGGGAGATTATGAATTCCTATAGCGGGTGCATGGATGGGGACCCGGCAACCTCTGTGATTCTGGATGCATATTCGAAGGGAATCAGGGGATTCGACATTGACAAAGCATACGCCGCAGCTAGGCAGACAGCCGCGGGGAAGAACGGATCGACTAACCGTCCAGAGAATGCTTTTTATATGAAGCATGGGTATGTGCCAGATCAGCCATCCTCTCCAGGAGTGTCCTGGACCCTGGACAACGCATATTTCGATTGGTGCATGGCTCGTCTGGCCCTGGCGTTGGGTAAGAAAGATGACGCCCAAATGTTTTCAGCCCGCGCAGCAAACTACAAGAATATCTACGATCCGAGCGTTGGGAGTATGCGGGCGAAGAACGCCAAGGGTGACTGGATTCCGTGGCTGGGCAAGACTGCATTTGGCCAAGGGTGCACGGAGAGCAATCCTCTACAGCAGACGTGGTTCGTTCCGCATGACGTCTTCGGACTGATCGAACTGATGGGGGGCCGGGAGTCGTTCTCCGGGCAGTTGGAAGCGCTCTTTGAAAAGACCCCTCCTTCCTTCGGGTGGAATGAATATTACAATCATGCAAATGAACCTGTGCACCATGTTCCGTACCTCTTTGTTTATGCGGGCAAACCTTGGCTCACGCAGAAGTGGGTACGCCGTATCCTGACGAATGCTTACCACAACGATGTCAATGGAATCTGCGGCAATGACGATGTAGGCCAGATGTCTGCTTGGTATGTCCTAAGCGCAATGGGCTTTTATCCAGTTTGCCCTGGAGAAGGAATCTATATTCTTGGAAGTCCGCTTTTCGCGAGTGTCAGGCTTCATCTGGACAAGAAATGGTACAAGGAAGCCAGTTTTGCGATTACGGCGGAGAATCAGGCGCCCAACCACCCGTATGTTCAAAGCGCAAAGTTAAATGGAAAGCCATTGTCGCGTGCGTGGATAAGGCACAATGAGATTGCTGCGGGTGGCACACTGGAGTTCGTGATGGACGCCGAGCCTAACAAAGAGTGGGCGACGCGGAGCGAAGATCTTCCGCCTTCCGTTGCTCTTTTAAGAAGTCGGACGTAAATCTCGTTTTGAAATGCGTGAGCGCACCGAGAAGTCTGCTGGCAGCCGAATCCTGGCTGCTCATCTATTTGAGCCCACTTCACTCAGTTTTCGATGCTGATTGATACTGATTGATAGGATTCCGGGTGTCCTTGTTTACAAGCCGGCGGGACTGCGGTCTTGTGGAAGGCCGATGCGCCGGGGAAGGTCTTGGAAGCGCTGATCGGGTCGTAGCTCATCGAAACATGGCCCTTCGACCCCTGGATTAAACCGCTCCTCAAACCGCTTCAAATTGTGCCAGCGGGGCGCACGCTTCATCCTCCCTCTGCCATTTCTCTCTAAATGAGCGACTATGGAGGCATGGAGCCGAGCGTTTTAAATTCTAGCTTCGGTCAGTATTACAGGAACATGTGATTGTCCGGCTATTCTGTCGACTACTCACTCTCTCTCATGACAAGAATGTCTTCTCATCAGCGTTCGCGGCCCTCAGCAGGAATTCCGTGGGATGAAGAAATGAATTAAAGATTGCTCGTTGGATGTTAATAACATAACAGCCTCTAGCTTTCTAGGTTCGCTTACAAGGCCCTGAGGTCTTCCGATAGTAGTGGAACTGCCCCCAGCAACGCAGCGTTTCCACCCAGGATTGCCGCGCACACCCGGGGTGTTCCCCAACTCTTCCATGCGTGCTTTTCCACGTGTTCCTCGACGAATGGCAGGATGACATCAGCGTTTTGCATGACGCCTCCGCCGAATACGACCACCTCCGGGTCGTAGGCGTGAATCAGCGCAACCGCGTTAACCGCCCATACGTTCAAACAATGCTGCCGGACTGCACTAGCGACGGCATCTTCGTTTCGAGCTGCGGCGAAGAGCGCCTGAAAATCGATTTGCGCTACGCCGGCTAGGCTGGATTTGTCGAATCCCGGTGTCTCTCGTACGATCCGTGGCAATGACCAGCCTGAGGCTTCCGCTTCGGCGCATCCAACATTGCCGCATGCGCATTTGTGCCCCCGATAGTTCACCGGCAAGTGGCCTCCGAGGCATGCGGCTTGGGCATGGGCGCCGCGCACCAATTTTCCCAGCATCATTGCGGCGCCGCCGATTCCGGTGCCGAGCGTGATCATAACGACATCCTGCACGCCTTGGGCTGACCCAGCGTATTGTTCGCCGAGCAGGGCCATCCGAGCATCATTCTCGATCCGAAGACCAAGGCCGAATTGCTCAATTGCCCATTGCTCGAGATCGAGATGAATCGCATCTTCATATTTCTTCAGCGTGGAGAGAATGCGGCCGTTCCGCACATCCACTATTCCCGGGAACCCGATTGCAATTCCGTCACACTCCTCCGCAGTTGCACCACTCTCCTTCAAGAGAGTCCTAAGCGCCTCCGCGACGCAGGGCAAAAGCGATTCGAGCGATCTCGCTAGCCCCGAATCGAGCGATGCTGAACCCAGCAACTCATTGTCCCGGACAAGTCCACAGCCAATGTGTGTGCCACCCATGTCAAGCGAAAAAGCCAACATCTGTTTGAACTCCAGCTTTGGAATTAGAGCAAGTAACGGGTTGAGCCCGCCAGGATAAAAATCGCGAGCACGAGCACGGTCACGCCTGTCCACTGGATGCGGATAGGAAGTGCTCCGCAATCTTTCCATTCGCCCGTAAACATGCCCAACATAGTCGCGGTGATCACGATCAGCGACATGAATAAGGGCCATCCAAGAATCGGACCCCAAGTCCCCAGTTGGCTCGCTGCCAGTCCATAGAGCAGGGTGCTTCCAAACCAGAGGACGGCCATCATCGCTGCCAGTACCCAATGTGAACGCCCCACTCGGTACCTAAATCCGGAACGATTCCGTTTCATCAACCAAGCACAATACACGACATTCGGAACTGCACCGGCAAACATCAGCGGCAGCCAAACCGCGTTGATCGCGTTGAGTCCGTTTGCGCCAAAAGAGCGAGCTACTTCAACCAACGGTGTTCCGAAAGCGACTCCAAAATTCATCAGGGATGCGCCAAGACCGCACAGAATAGCAAGCAGCAGCCCCCGCGAGGTCCGTTTTTGCGAGGAAATAGACTGCGCGCGCGGTCTCTCTCGCATCCTTCCGGCGGCGGCACAGAGCACCACGCCCAAAAGGACGAGAGCAATTGAGCCAAGCACCGCATACCCTGCCGCGCTATTCAGGTATTCTCGGTGTAGAGACACCATCGGGATCAGGCTGCCTAGGGCCGCAGATGTTCCTAAGACGACAGAAAATGCAAGTGTAATCCCGATCATATCCACCGCAAGGCCGAAAAAGACCTGCGCTACTCCCCAGCCCGCACCGAAGCCGCAGACTTCGAGAATTATGTCCGGTGACGCTGAGCGGTAAACCATCGACGGATTCGGGATGGTAACGAGAGCGGCCGCAAGAGGCAGAGCCACGAGCGCGAAAACTGTCCAGGCGAGCCAGGTGTTCTCCCAGGCCCATTTGCGAGCGTACTTCATGGGCATCGTGAAGCTGGCGTTTGTAACACCTGCAATGATGAGGGTTGCGATCCCGCGCGAGGTACTGCTCATGGTGGGCTTCCTTCCGCTCAGCTTGAGCCAAGTCAACGGCCGGAATTTTCAAGGCCGCGCCCAAAACAGCAAACGTCGGGCGTGTGATATTTATTCCAAGATTTTATCATATAATGTAAGGCAGATTGAGATAACAGCGCATGAAATGTGATTGTTAGATCATAACGCTCAACCATCAGGCTGCGCCACAGCCGCGCACTAGCCGTTGCCGGTGGAGGCGCGGGCCACAGAACTTTGCGGCGTTTCACTCTTGCCATTTTGCTCTTTCTGATCGTATCGTGATTCTTTTCCAGTCTTTCGAGCGTGTCTGACGACTGTACGCGCATGGACATGTTATTTTAGAGTGCAGCAACACGAATAACCTTGTTTGGCTAGGCAATATGCCCGCAAAGAGTGACAACCTGATTGCACGTCACGAATACATCCTTCAGCGCTTGCAGGAGACAGGGACCGTCGCTATTGACGAACTCTGCACGACGCTCGGAGCATCGATAGCCACCATTCGCCGAGATTTAGAAAACCTCGAAAACCGATCTTTGCTGAGGCGCACACGCGGCGGAGCAGTACGAATAGGACCACTGTTCTATGAGCCGTTCCGGAATGACAGTTCTTTCCAGGACAAGGTGAGCAGCTTTGCCGAAGAAAAGCGTCGCATCGCCCTCGCGGCGGCTAAACTCGTCAGCACGGGTCAAACAATCGCATTGACCGGCGGCACCACAACAACCGAAGTGGTTCGAAGCCTTAAGGTGCTCAGCGGCATTTCCATCATCACCAATACCGTGAATGTGGCAATGGAATTGAGTAACAGGAAGGACATCGAGGTGATAGTGACGGGAGGGCACCTCCGCGGAACTTGGTTCACTCTCGTGGGTCCGCTCGCAAACGCCGCGACCGAGATGCTCTTCTCCGATATCATGTTCATCGGCGTCGACGGCATCGATGCGAAACAAGGTTTGACCTGCACGAATTCTTCCGAAGCCGAGGTCCTGCGCAAACTTGTGCACCACGCCAAAATGAAAGTCGTGGTAGCTGATCACAGCAAACTCGGTTCTGTCAGCAAGTATCTGCTCTGTCCAACAAAGGGAATAGACAAGTTAATTACCGATACGGACGCGTCTGCTTCAGCAATTGCGCCTTTCGAAAGACTCGGAATTGACGTCACCCGGGCTTGAAGTCGATTGCAGCCGAGCCTATACGTTCAGGACTTCAATGCGCAGGGTGACCAATTCCCAAGCGGGTACGTCCACCTGTGTACCGAGTCGTTCAAGCGGTTGTTCACGAAGGTTGCTACGCCAAATCTTGATAGGCGTGTCATCTGTCCACGTCAAACTGGTTTTACGGTTTTCTCCTGCGGCGCCGAAAAGCCGGACAATCCACGCGCTGCCGTCTGCACTTCGCTTGCATTCCTGCAGAAGCACATCTTCCTTATCTATCCGGAGTTTCAGCACCATTGGGGATCGCTGCCCCCGGGCCGAAGAAACAAGGGGCTGTGACATGCCCATCGCAAAACGGCTGGCAGCTGCAGGGTCGTATCCGGCGTGCGGACGAAGCCCATACCGAAACTCGATGAGTCCATCCTGATACGCCCGGTAATTCGTTCCCCAATGATTGTTGATCACCCAGGAATAAAACTTCTGTGTGGGCTCAATATGCTTACGCCAGATCTCAGGATGGATTTGCGATCCCAGCATGGTGGCCGAAAGAGAGCCGATTTCAACCAGAGGCGCATCAAGTGTCGCACAGGTGACGCCGTACTCTGCATTTGCTACATCGATCCACCGGCCCACAGGCAACCAGTTCTTGCAAGATCCCGAAAGTTGATCAATTTCAGGACGCATTACTGCAAGAGGAACATCGACGTGGATCTGACCGTTCTCAATGGCAAACGGAAAGGCAAATTGTACGCTTTCTTTCGACCCACTCTGAGCAAAATCTCCGGCAGGTCCATCTTTGCCTGGGTGCGGATTTAGGGGCGCACGTTTCTTATTTACGGTGTTGGATAGTTCAATCCAATCCACATAAGCCTTCAATCGCACGCGACGAACAAGTTCCACACCCCCCGGTGCGGAGGACTCGATACGGATCGTGGCAACGAGGGGACCGGGTTCCTCGATTGCGATGCGCACAGGCCCGCTCGTGCTCACCGTCGATGTGTCCTTGCCTTCAAGGAATAGGTACTTATTTACTGCCTCGTCTAAGCTGGTGTCCACAAGGTTGTGCGCAATCCTCTTGGACATTAGCTCGACGATGTTGCCGTTCTTGCTGTCGACTTTCGCGCGCACAACACCGTTATCCAAGACTCCGTCCAGCACCGTAACGCGTCTTGCCGGAACATGCGGCGCTTCTGCTGAAAGATGAAAACTCGCACTTCCCAGTGCAGGAACATTCTCTGCGAGAAAGGCCAATTCTCCTGTTGAAAGACGTTGCGATGGGACAGATGTGCCGTGTTCGTTCTTCACATGATCTTTGCCCAGAGACCTCTCCTTCGCGATCAGAATTACTTCTGTCCTCGGCCAAGAACAGGTGTTATGTACATCTACGTTTGAGCTACCGCTCTCGCTTGCGTATGCGTCGAGCACCTCGTCGAGGAGCCTCCTTGATTCATTCTCGGCGTCAACTGCGAATTGGCGTTTAACTTGCCATTGTTGTGTCACAAAGGAATTCTCAGAATCCGAAACACTATTCCACGCTCCCCATGTGTGTTCCGAATACAACAAGACATTTCTCCAGGCTGCGTCGAAATCGGCGTCCTTGTATGCCTGCGGCGCGAGGATCGCAGAGAGTGTTGCTGCCTGAGCCAAGCGCTCGGCTGCTCCCCGGTTCATTCGTGTCTCCAAGGCCGATGACCCTGCTCCATCCTCCCAATAAGGAGTCAAGTCGCCCTTGAATTCCGGTAGTTGGTGGCCATACTGTTTCTCGAATGCCGCAAACGCATCGCTCGTTGTCGAAATGGAGAAGCGCGGCCATTCGTATTCTTCATTCCATTGCTTCACGAACTCGCAAATGTCCGGATCAGGGATGGCATTGTCGCCGTGGCCCGACCACCGAATATAAGAGATTTGATAGGGGAAACTGATCTCATCTAGTCTCGCTTGATACTTGTTGACCCACATTGGGTCTAGCTTCATGATGTGCGACATCGCATACCCGGTCCACGGAACCCAGACAAGCACTCTTTCATTGCCTGAAGGAGAAACCCACCAGAATGGTCTATCCTGCCACTCGACCATAAAGGTCCCTATGCGGTCGAAGAAATTGGGAGCAGCCGAGAAGTAGCGGATGCCTGCTTGAGCCATCGCGGAGACCGTCCCCCAGGTATACCCTGGAACATCGCTAATCATGGCTGAGTCGACGTGGATCCCGCATTGATTGCCTAATTCGGTTGAGTAACGAAACAATTGGAGAAGTTCTTCAGGCCGACAAAGGCCAGTAAGCTCATTCGCATACATCCCGTTGAGCCCGATCCAACCCTTCTTCACAGCGCTGATCAGCTCTTCGCGCCCTGGCTCGGTCTTAGTTCTCATGAACAGATCTGCTCCCCAGAGAACCTCAAGGTTCCAAACGAATCGGGCTCCTGGTGGGTAGTTGGCCGTGTTTCGCGCTAGTTCGATTCCCTTGGAGATATTTGCCACTTGTTTTGCTTCAATATTGCTCTGGAGATCGGTATATCCAAGGTCATGGTGAGAATGAGGCAAGATGAAGATCTGGACTTTGCGTACCGGTTCTACGCGAACTTCGGCCGAATCCGACTTGCCGGCAATTTCATAGTCGATAAGCACTTGCCTGGCTGTTTCAACCGGATCGACATAGACGTTGAACGTATGTGTCCCTGAAGACAGAACGCGACGCTCGACTTCTTGGTGGTCGGCGCGCACGACCAACGTTGCGTCCGTTCCGGCGTGTTCTATCGTCAGTTGGATCGGTTGGACAAGTCTCCCACCTTTATTCGCCATCCCGCGAATTGGCAGGGCAAAGCTCGACTTCTCCATAGAGGTCTGATCTTGGCCAAGAGCCAAGACCCGATGTCGTGCACAAATGATCCCGGCTGCAGCCGCAATTCCTTTTATGAATTTACGTCTTTCCATACTCGGCAATAAATTTCCTTTCTGGCCAGCGCGAACGGACCCGAACGAGCGACACGCACGCCAGTGATACATCCGTTCGAGATCCCCCAAATAGGTAGGGAGGAACGAGAGGACTCACATGTCGTCGGTTCGGCTGAAGTGTGGTGCCGGGTGAGAACACTAACAGAGATAATGGTCGAATGTCAAAAAAGCACGCATATTTAACGAGCGATATATGACATTAGCTTCATTAATAGTAATAAGATCAATGCGATACGCTCAGATTTGATCGCTACTGAAGCGTAGGCTCCTTTCCAGAATCCCGACATTTGCGGCACGAAACAGGATTAAGGATCTCTTGTTACGAGTGAACATGTCATATTCGCGCATACATAATGATTGACAATCCGCAATTCGCTCGCCTATGATCCCCGGCGACCAAGAAAGCACAGTGTCGGCGACTTGGCAATCAGGCCGCAACCCGATGGGTGGCGGCAATTAATCATGCAAACCCGGATCGAAATCTTTTCGGAGGAGGAAGTTAATGTACAAAGATTCTCGGAGCGCCAAGATGCGTGAAGGCTGCTGTGCGCAGCACTGGGGATTGGGCAGGAGACGATGGCTTGCAATTGCAGGATTCGCGTTGTTTTGCTGCGGGATCCTGTTTGGCAACTGCCCAGTGTTGCAAGCGCAAAATACGACAGGGTCGTTCAACGGTCACGTTTACGACGCGAACGGTTCCGTAATGGTGGATGCGAAAGTCGCTTTGCAGGACATTCAGACTGGATTGACGTGGAACACCACGACCCACAGTGAAGGCCTCTATGGGTTTCCGCTGATTAAGCCTGGTACTTACCATACCAGCTCACGGTCACGGCGGCAGGGTTCGAGACGGCGGTCAAGCCTAACTTAGTGCTGGACGTCAACCAGATTGCGATGCAGGATTTCACGCTGAAAATCGGAGCTGCAACCCAAACGGTGACCGTCTCCGCATCTTCCCAGATGCTGGAGTCCTCCACGGCCGACCTTGGGGCCGTAGTCGACGAGCGCACGGTAGGCAACCTGCCGCTCAACGGAAGAAGCTTTTCGGCATTGCTGACTCTGACGCCGGGTGAGAACCCTGTGAACTATTCGCAGAACAGTGGTGCAGGCTATGGAACAGGCTTCGGTTCGCCTGGCATTCCAGGATCGACGTACGTTTTCCCTTCGACGCAAGGGCAGTGGAACCGTGAGAATCTGTACTATCTCGACGGCATCATCAACACCGCTTCGTTTGGCAGCTCGTATGATGTGCCGCCGATCATCGATGCGATCCAGGAGTTCAAGCTGCAGTCGCACGAGGATCAGGCGGAGTATGGCGGCGTGTTGGGCGGCGTGGTCAATGTGGTAACTAAGTCCGGCACGAATACCTATCACGGCGCGCTGTGGGAATATCTCCGCAATAACTACTTCGACGCCAGAAATCCATTTACCGATTTCAAAAACAACACGCCGGCGCCGCCGGCGCCCTTTCGCCAAAACGAATACGGTGCGGACTTCGGCGGCCCGGTGAGGATTCCGAAGATCTACAACGGCAAGGGTAGGACCTTCTTTTTCGCCGCGTGGGAGGCATGGCGCTACTCCAAAGCGGTGGGCTTGACATACATTTCGCCCACTGCGGACGAATTGAACGGTGACTTCACGAATGCTTCCGTCGTGACCAGTTCAGGAAAGCCCGCGCTCCTCTACAATCCCTTTCAGACGACTCGAACAGCCGGCGCATACACGCGGCCGCTGCTAGGAAACGGCTACGTTATTCCGACCGCCATGATCGACCCGAATATGCAGGCTTACCTCAAGGCTTACAGCGATACGCCGAACTTTACGCCTTCGGTCCCCGGCGCTCCAAACACAATCTGAACGCTGTCGGCACGGACATTGCCGAGGCATTCTCCGCTCGCGTTGACCATTCCTTTAACTGGGTTCGTCATACACACGCTTTCGGCGATGTGCGGCATTTGCTGGCTGCTTTCGAACAGCAGCCGCACCTTTTGCGATGATACGCGCGTCATCCGATGGATTGTGGTTCGCGTCGGTGTTTCACTGCCCGTCAATCTAAACCAATTCTTGCCGTTCCAGTACTCAAAGCGATAATTCCGCATGCGGCTTTCCGAGTAGTTATCGCATCGGCCCACGGGCTCCACGAGCGAGACAGTGTTGAAGCTCTCCTGCTTTTTCAGATCCACTTCCAAGCAGCCCAAGGTTTGTGCCTCATCCAAGTACCAGCTCGATCGGAAATCGCCATCGTTTGCTGTAGGTCCGAAAGAGACGTGTCAGTCTGGCTCCGCATAGAGTCCAAGCTCCGCAATCCCGGGGGACTTGGAGGTTCCACGAAGACTGAGGCGCACACGCTCCGCACTGGTAGGCTTTACCCGGTACACCATCGCTGTCGGCGAGTCGCCGATAAGCACTTCATGCCATTGTCCAGCCATCCTCGCTTCGACGCGATAGGAAGCGATGCGGGTATCTGGTCCGTAATCGCCCAGATAGGTCGGCTCGACGACGGTTACAGTGTTGAATTTGGCTGGCGTTTGCAGATCAATCTCGATCCAGCCCGATGTCTGCCCATCATCCCATTGCCAGTAGGTTTGCGGATTATCGTCATTCGCGAGGTCAGGCCCGTTCGTATCAGCAATGCTGCTGGCATACGAAGGTCGCGCGAAGGCGAGGTCCGGCGTGAGTATCTGCTGTGAGGCGGTAAGCCGTGGAACAGGCACTCGTTTGCGCCAAAGCTCGCCAATTTCAGCAAGCCGTTCTACCGCGTTCGGGTCGAAGCGTCCGTCGCGGTTTGGCGCCACATTCAAAATGAGGTTGCAGTGACGAGCATTGAACGGAATGAGCCACTCGTCAACGATCTGGTGGGCCGATCGAAGCTTCTGTTGCGGATAATCCAGTTTCCAGAACCAGTCGCTTTGGAGCGTAGTCGCTGACTGCGAGGGCACTTCGCTCCCGGTTGGGATCGTTTGCCCGGCGTGCTGCTCGTACTGTTTCACATCGGTGTAATAGAGTGCCGGGGCTGGAAAGCTGCCGTGGTTGTAATCGCTCATCAGGCAATTTGGCTGCAGTTGCTTCACATGACTGTAGATTTCGAGAAATGGCATCTCTTGATAGTTGATTCGACTCCATGCTGCGTTCCATCCGTCGATGACTAACGCAGTGATTTCACCATAGTTCGTTAGAATTTCGGTGAGCTGGCCCTTGACTCGGTTGATCTTCTCCCGCGTAATACAATGCGGTCGTATATCTGCGCGCAGGTCAAGGATGGAAAAATATAGGCAGGTTTTGAGCCCCTGTGCCCGGAAAGATTCCACGTAGGCGCGCACAATATCGTGCTTGAAGGTGGCATCCTTCACGCTCGCACTGCCGGTCGCAGTAGGCCAAAGACAAAACCCGTCATGATGTTTGGTTGTGAGGCAACCATAGGTCATACCGGCCGAGCGAGCCGCGTGGGCCCATTGACCGGTATCGAGATTCTTGGGATTGAACAGAGCGGGCGATGCTTTCGGATCACCCCATTCGCGCTGCTCGTAGGTTGCCATGTTCAGGTGAATATACATTCCGAAGCGCAGATCAAGGAACTGTTGCTGAAGTGCCAACATGGATGGTCCGGAAGTATTTCCGGGCAGTATCCCACCTACGGCTTTTCCCATCCAGGGACTCAGCGCCACAGCGGCCATGCCGCAGGCGAATTGACGTCTGTTCATCTTGCTCACATTCTCAGCGAACGCTGTTAGCGCGCACATGACTCGGGTTTTCTGCGCCCGAGGACTTGCCGTGATGCCCTATTCGAATATAGCGCAAACCTTCGATGATCTGTTCTCTTCAGGTATGAGGGTGACTGACGGAGTCGAGTCGTGAAAAACACCCTACCCGCTCATGCGACAGGCGTTTTTCTCACACTGCACGGCGGATCTGGTACCGACTCCGCCGAACTTGTTGCGGGGATTCAGGATGGGATTAATGTGGTGCACATTAATACGGAATTACGCCCTTGCGTGGCAGCGAGGCTTGGAAGATGCGCTCGCGGAGCACCCGGACGAAATCGCGCCGTATCATCTGCTTCCCGCCGCATACGAGGCGGTTAGTGAGGTTGTGAGGTCCTGCCTGGGGGTCTTCGGGGGCACTGCGAGAGCGGTTGCATAACCGCTTTCGACTTGTCCATGGAGCATGGGCTGATGGCTCAAGCTGGTGGAAAGTTATTCCACTTCTCAAAGCCGACGGTCTGAAAGTCACCGCGGTCCAGCTTCCCCTGACTTCGCTAGCCGACGATGTAGCAACGGTCCAGAGAGCGCTTGCGCTGGAAGATGGTCCAGTGTTGTTAGTAGAACATCCCTACGGCGGCGCGGTGATCACTGGAGCCGGATATGACGATAAGGTCGCCGCTCTTATGTTGCCACGTTTGCGCCCGATGAAGGGCAATCAACTCTCGATCAGATAATGGCCTACCCGACCCCGGTCGGGGCGCAGCTCTCTTGCGAAGCTCTTTCATCCGGGCAATTCCAGCCGACGATGGCAAGACGCCGGAGTCTTAGAGTTTCGACCCACCGTCGACCGCGATACTCGCTCGCGTGATCCAGCGGGCCGCGTCTGAAGCCAGGAACGCGACGACGTCCGCAACATCTTGCGGCTTGCCGATTCGCTTCAATGCTTGCATTCCAAGCGCGAACTCCCGGCCTGCCTCAGTCTTCGTGAATTCGACATATCAGTGCCGATCATGCCCGGCGTGGGCGATGTCCTAAATGTGCAATCATCTTCCAAACCCGCGTAAATACTGGGTCCTTGAACAAGAACGCCGACCCCAGCTTACTCAGAATGTAACGCTAGTGAACGATGTGGGAGATTGTGGGAGATCCGAGAATTTGCAACTCATTGAAAAGATGGCGTCCCCGACGGGATTTGAACCCGTGTTACCGCCGTGAAAGGGCCGCCGCGTATTGGATCACGTTGTATTTACAAGGCACGGGTCGCTCCGTAAGGCACTGTAAGGAATGGTTAGAAAGAAATCAATGTGTATCGTCTGTGTATTTTCTGATTGCCGCTCTGCCGGGTCTGCTCCGTTCAATCAGACAACCGGCAGGTAGACAGCTTCGTGTCACCCAAGGTCTCGCCCCCAAGACATATTCATGCTTTCAGGCGACGGAGGAAAACGTGACGGCGATCCCCGCTGAAGGCAGCACTCTGCTGATCGATGCCGGAGTGGCCATTATTGCGGGATGGCACCCGATATGCCTACCGGCTGACCTCCACAGGGCGTTCAGTGGCCTTCCTGTTCGTGTTCTTCCACACCTCCACAGGGACTTGCGGGTCCCGTGGCCAATAACCGCACGTCATGGAGGTAGTCCGCCGCGACGCGGGTCATCGCTGCATTCCCGCTATTATTAATTGGGTATTGACATCCAAGGGCCAAACTTGATTTCAGAAACCTTACCGGTACTATGGTCGAGAGCAAATGACCGCACGTTCTTGAATCCCGCTTTTCCTGCCGTTGCTGCAGCCTCCCCAACGACGCGTATCGGCAATCGACTATCGATCAAACAGACAACCGGCCACTCGTCCCCGTACTTCTCGACTGCCTTTCCAAACCCTCTGAGCTGGTCGGACACGGTTGTGTCATCGACCTTGTAGAGAATGCCCTTCGCACCGGGAGTGGCCGAGAAGACCAATTGCTTCGGGGTCGCCCGAGTTGCTTCTTGTGAGTAAGCCACCGCTACCGAAGTGAAACAGATCATTTGCCACATTGCAAGAGTCCAGACAAAGACCTTGGAACGGTACATTCGTCACTCTCCTGTATAGTGAATTGGATGTGGAGTAAAGTCAGTGAAGAACTGAGTAGTGCTTTAAGGGACCGCTATGCCTATTCCGGTCGCACCTTGGCGGGAATCCATGAGCTGATAATCGGCAAGGCGGAGTCCGTCAATGGCGAGTTCGCTCTGCGTGCGCCGCTCCTCCTCAAGTAAGGTGAACGTTACCGGAGTTCCGGGGCACAGGCGCGCAGTAAAAGCCTCGCTCATCCTGGACCAGTGGGAAAAGCTGAGAGCGAACAGCTTGATCGGACTGATTCCGAGTTCCGCCGGAGCCGATAGGGCCTTGGCAGTCAGCAGTTTCTTCCATTCGTACGGCCGCGTGATCCAGAACTGGCGGTCCCCCACCAAAGATTCCGCGTGCACCACGCGTAGGACGAGAAACAACCAGCTCCCCCTGAAGGAGGCGCGGCCTTTGCTCCTGCGTAAGGGGCACTGCGCTGATAGGGGCGACCGAACGCATCATACGTTTGTTGCACTGAATCGTAGGTCGTCGAGCTGGGAGTCTGCTTTTGCTGGGTGTATTGCACGCGGCCCAGGGAATCAAGCGACGTCACCACATCCACGGTCGACGTTGTGCCGTTGAAGTTCAAATACCCCTCGGACTGGACAAGGCTTGGATAGTTGAATGTCGTGACGTTCAGCAGAGGGTCCTTTGTGCTTTCGGGCCTTCAGAAGTAGGGGTCGCTCGTGAAGTTGAAGTAAGAAACCTTACCATTTTCGTCCGTGGATGACGTTGGCACGCCACCGGTGCAATTCCATATGGCCGACTTGGAAAGACTCAAGGACATGCTGACATTGGTTACAAAACTGTTCCCACAAGCCCCATAAGTATAGGTCGTCAACTGTCCGTTCACGTCCTGCGATTGATTTACATTCCCTGTGTCATAATAGGTGAGAGTCCGGCTCAGACTGGCGGTTACCGTCGAATATGTCGTGATCGTCGTGACGTTGCCTCGCGAGCCGGTGACGCTAAAGTGGTTAGGAGTTCCAGTAGTTGCGGTCACAGCGGTCTCGTCGTAAGCGTAGGTAGTTTTGGCCTTCAAATTGTTTGAGCCATCTGTAACGACGACCGACGCTGGGTGGTCGACTATGCCATTTCCAAGGGCAGCGTAGGTTATTGTCGTTTTTCGTAACGCCCTCATTCAGGACGGCGATCACAATGGCTTCCTTGTGCACGTCCATTCCGATATATTTGACGTCGTAACTCATTTGAGTTGCCTCCTTGGGGGGGAAGTATTCGTGCTAACGCTTATCTTTCCCCTCAAGGTCAAAGTGCCATTCTCTCGCCGATTTGCCTATGTCCTTCTGCAGTTCCTTTTGCACCCGATTCACCATTGCAGCTACTCCGCCCATCATAGCCGCGACCTTCTGAAGCGGGGGCGCTTTTTCATAATGCATCGAGGTTCGGGGCGATCCGGTCAATGATTGCAATGGTGGTGTTACGACGATGAAGTATCGTCATGAGCCGCGTCGTACCTCGGGATTGCCTGAAAACACAACCGAAGAAGGTTCGATTCTTCTTGGATGTGGTTACAGCCTTAAATTGTAATTCCCGCCGAGCGGTAGATCTGAGTGATGTAGCGCATGTCGCGCAGACCTTCTTCGCCCGGCGACCGCGGCTCCAGCCCATTTTGAATGCATTGAGAGAAGTGCTCGGCTTCGGCCTGGAAGTGCGAGGGGTCACGCGCCGGGTTGAGTTCGTCGAGTTGTACGCCTGCGTAATCGGCGCGCAGCCGCAGCCCTTCGTAGACGAACGCCGAATCGACTTCGAGCCATCCTTTCGATCCATGGACGCGATAGAAGCCTTCCATGTTGGCGCCGTAGGTAGTGTTGCAACTGGCTACGATGCCGGAAGGGAACTTCATTGTCCAAGAGACATTCTCCTCCACTTCATTGAAGCGGCCGTCCTGATCGATGACAGAGGCGTTGGCCGCGATGTGCTCCGGCTCTTCGCCGGTCAGATAGCGGCATGCGTTCAGTGAGTAGATACCCACATCGAAGAGCGGCCCACCGCCGGCGAGTTTTTTGCTGAGCCGCCATTCGCCGGGGGCAATGTTGAAGCCGAAGGAGCTCTCGATGGCCTGCACCTGGCCGAGTGCGCCCTGGCGGATAAGCTGGATCGCCTTGAGGTTGGTGGGTTCGTAGTGGCAGCGATAGGCCACCATCAGCTTGACCCGGGCCGCCTTGCAGGCCGCGATCATCGCCTCGGCCGTGGCCACATCGGTCGACATCGGCTTCTCGCAAAGTACATGCTTGCCGGCTTTGGCAGCGCGGATCGTGTATTCGGAGTGCATCGAGTTTGGCAACGCTACATACACGACATCGATGGCCGGGTTGCGCGCGATTTCATCAAAGTGTTCGTAGTTGTAGATGGAGCTTGGCGGAACGCCGTACTGGGCGGCGATCCGCTCTGCCTTGTCGCGGTGGCCGCTGACGAGCCCTGTGATCTGGGAGGTGGTGGTATTGCGCACGGCGGGCATGAAGTGACCGGCGATGCGGCCCAGGCCGATGACGCAGTAGCCGGTCTTCCGAGGTGCTGAGGTCCCGGCATGCAGATTCTGGACAAACCCGGCTGCTAGGGCGAGCGTGCTCAGCTTGGCGAAGTCTCTACGTGTCAGATTCATGGCGATCGAATCTCGCTTTCGATGTTTCCGGCCATTCTATAAGACCCGCGATGAGCGTGACTTGGAACGGAGCAACGCCCAAGTCCAGCACCAATGGAGCTGCGGACATGGCGCGTCTCGAACCCAAAAGGCCACTCCTGAGAATCGGCGGCCAGGGTCAATGAGTGCGATTTTTCGCCAACAACCGCATAGTCTTTGAGTTCGCGATCACTCGTCCAGCTTATCGAGCGTTTGCCTTATCCACAACCCGCGTTTTGCGAGTGGCAAAATGCATCGAAAGTTTCGCCGAAGCGATGCTAACGATCAACGCCAGAGTGATCCAGCTTGCGCCCATAGTATTCCAACGTTCAAAGATCGGGGCGAACATGGATTGCAACCGCGGCGGGAATGGCTGAGATGTTGTTCCTTGGACGAACAGCGCAATGCCTGCGACGAAGGTTGATACGAGCGCGACGCCCGCGGCAAACAGTCCTGGCAAGGCGCGCTTCCAGGGAAACGGAATTGGGGGCGGTGCCACGCTCTCACGTCGAACGGCATCCATCACCGCAACAACAAAGCCCGAGGAGGGCACGATCACCTGCTCGTTGTACAGAATCCGATCCAGGTCGTCATCTCTCATCAAGCCTCCTTGGTCAGTTGCAACGATACCAAGCGTTGTGAAAGTTTGCTGCGCAACATTTCCCGCCCACGGGATAATCGCGCCTTTACCGTTCCCTGTGGCAAGCCGAGGCTCCGCGCCGTAGAGGGGATGTCCATGTCGTGGAAGTAGAAAAGAATTAGGGCCTCCCGATACTTCGGCGGAAGGGCGAATACTGCGCGCCGCACGAGGCGATCCCGGTCTTCATTCTCCAGCCCACAGTCCGCGTCTCGAAGGTCCCTTGGTTCAGCGACGTCGTCGAGGGGCACTGTTCCCAGCAGACGGCCAACTGTCATAACGCCATCTCCGCCAGAAAAGGAAAGCAACGACAGTCAGAAGAATCAAGAGGCCATAAATGCGGTAGTCAAATTGTACGATCGCCTGTGGCAACACAGCCGAAGAGTACGAGGCCATAGCAGTAGCGCTGCTCAGGACAGCCGAAGCGATCCGCAATCGAGAAGGAGGCAGGGTAGAATGACCTCGGAAATCATGGCAAGATACTGGCTTCAGTCCTGGTCCACAATTGTGGTCCGGCGTGCGACGACGACACCCTTGCTGCTGTGGCTCCGATTAAGCGAGTCACCTGCGTTGGCGACGATGGTCCATCGCTATATGTGATCCACGGTCGATGATCGACCAGTACGCCGCGCGTCAAAGCAATAGGACTACGGGCGGGCGTGTCTCCCAGATTCAGGATTACTCCCACGGCTACCGGCTACGAATTACTGCAGTTTCGACTTAGGGATTCCCTGATCATCTGCGCCAATTCCTCTGGATCAAATGGCTTTTGAATTAGGGTAGTGTTTTTCTGGGACAGCAAACGGTTTTCCAGCAATGCATCCTCGGAGTAGCCTGACATGAAGATCACACAGATATCGGGACGAAATTCGCTCACGCGTTTTGCCAACTCGAGTCCACGGACTTGGGGCATGATTACGTCCGTGACCAAAACATCAATCGATCCAGGATATTGCTCGGAGATTTCGAGTGCCTGGATGCCGTTCTGCGCCTCCAATATCTTGTAACCCTTGGATTCAAGGCATTCACACAGTGCAGCCCTAATCGAAGGCTGATCCTCTGCCAGGAGCACCGTTTCCCGCCCACTCACGAATGGAATAGAACTCTTGGGAACTCTTCGTGTACCTACCGTTTGCTCCAACAGCGGAAGACAGACTCTGAAAGTAGTACCTTCACCCCGCACACTGTCCACGTCGATCGAGCCGCCGCTCTGCTTCACAATTCCGTATGCGGTTGAGAGTCCAAGGCCTGTGCCCTTGCCGACCGGCTTCGTGGTGAAGAATGGCTCGAAAAGATGAGCCTTGGTTTCGGCGTCGATGCCGCATCCGGTGTCAGTTACTTCCAGGACTGCATACGCCGCTGAATGGTTCCTTGCTGTCGTGCCCGGAGCCGCCTTCGAGAATCGGGAAGTCTTGATCCTCAGCACTCCCCCCGACGGCATCGCATCGCAGGCGTTTACGGCCAGGTTCATTATCACTTGTTCGATTTTGCCGGGGTCAACCTTGACAGGAAGCGGCCGTGAACTCGGTGTCACTATTAACTGAATCTCCTCCGACGGAAGAGTGACAAGCATTGCCTTCACTTCCTCGAGCAATTCATTCAAATCCGTCACCTGCAGCATCAACACCTGCTTCCGGCCAAACGCCAGCAATTGCTTTGTAAGCGACGCAGCCTTTTCGGCCGCTGTTTGAATCGTTTCGAGATGCTCAAGGAGTTGCGGTTGGTTGGACAACTTTCGTATTTTCGACACTTGCGTGAGAATCACCATCAGGAGATTATTAAAGTCGTGAGCGATTCCGCCCGCCAAGCGGCCAACCACCTCCATTTTCTGAGCCTGCCGCATCTCTTCTTCGAGGCGTTTCCGTTCCGTGATATCCCGGAAAATGCCCTGAACTAGCTTCTTCCCTTCGAACTCCGTGAGGCTGGTGTTGACCTCGACTGTGATCGCATGTCCGTCGGAATGAACCAGCCGTAGCTCCTTGCCGGCAACAGCTGTACCCCTTAACGTGCTCTCCAGAATTCGAGCATATTCTTTCCGGTCACTCTCAAGAACAATTTCCTCACCGCGAATGCCCACAACCTCTGAAAGAGGTCGCCCGAGGAGCTTGCCGCTTTGTTCGTTGGCCTGCTGGATGACTCCACTTTCCGCGTCCAGCACGAGAATTACGTCGTTTGCGGTATCAATGAGATGTTTATATCGCTCTTCAGTCTGGCGAGTATGCCGTAACATAAAGAATGTGAACAACAGCCCTGCGATGACAGACGCAACAGTCGCGCCGAACGTAACCACCAGAAACGAACCTTTTGCCTGGCGTGCTCCTGCTCCCAACGCATAGGAGAACCTGTCCTCGAGCGGGGCAAGTTGATTCCCGACGACGTCGACCTGCCCAGCAATCTCCGCGATCCTAAGAGGTTTTGGCTTTGCTGAAGAGATCTCGTCGTGCAAGCTGTCGCCAAGCTTTTGCAGTTGTTCGATGAGAGCGTCACCCTGCGCCCAGATGTCGACTGCTTCAGACATGTATCTCGAATGCCGAAAGCGCCGGAACAACGTCGCCATCCCTTCCACATCTTCTGGGCTATTGCGGCCCTGAATGAGGCTTCTGCGGACAATACCCATGTCCGGAACTGGCTCCTCCAGTTCCATCCGGGCTTGCCTGTCTCCCAAAGGTACTTGGAGAGCTTGTCGATAATTTTGATAATCTCCGTCCGCATGTGAAATCGAGTACCGCAGCAGGTCGTAGACAGCTTGCTTCTGAGCCTTGGACCAAAGTCCTTCCCCTCCAACGTACGCCCTTGCAGCGGAAAGATTCTGGATGGTTATATAGCTCAGGCCCAAGAGGCTGACCACAATAACAAGAAACAGCCAAAGAATTGCAACGAGCTTCTTCGAGACCGGCAAATCCAGGAACAGTTTGCGAGCAACCGACACTATTTCCGCTCCGATTGCTGAATTTTATCCGGAAGCCTGGCTTCTAAAATCGCCACTGCAACCCCGACTTTCATAAAGAAAATCTCTGCCGAAATAGGATCGGTGTCCATCGGAATTGTTGCACGATAGGCCCGCAGTTTCGTCCAACTCTCGATCAGCCGCTCTTTCGGCGCTCGGACAGTCGCGGTGTAGGCATCGAGCTGATCGGTTAAGTCCTCGAGGGGAAGTGCTACCACCCGTTGATAAATCCGACGATGACACACGAGCATTGACTGGTCAGCTACCTCGACCGAGAATCGTCGCGCGACATCGGGATGGTAGTAATGACCAGAGTTGTTGTCCCGTAGTGTCGCCAAGAATATCAGCTGGGATAAGTCATTAGGCAAGGATGCAGCGAGAGCCCGCAGGATATCGTCCACTACGACACTGTGGCTGTCCTCATCGTCGAACATTCTCGCAACAGCGTTCGAAGGAAGTGGTTCGTCGTTTAGATTGGCAGCGATGGGTTTCGCGTCCTGTTCCGCATCGATCAGCAGATCTCCTACCTTAGTCAGAATCTGCGCTGACACGAAGATCTGAACTCGCTGCGAAATCCCAATACTTACCCCTTTTAGCAGTCCAAGTGCAACGCGGCCAACTGTGCAAACCCCTAGCAGGAAGGCATTCCTCAGCCCTGACATGAATGTCCGGACTGATCGTGACACGCTGCTAAAGGAATCGACGTGGTTGCCCAGTCGATGAACGAGCATCGCACTGGTAACCTGCAATGATAGGCGGGCGAGGCGTTGCTGTTGTGTCCTGAATGAACTCACGACATCGGCGGGAGCGTTGGCGACAACGAATCTGAAGCTGTCGGTATTAAGGACGCTGCGACAAACCTCTTGGACGGCAAGCACCGAGTCAGCCTTAGCGCGAACAGTCGGATAATGATCGAGTTGCATTTGGTTTCTCGTTACTCGAAGTCCGACCCCGTTGAATCACTGGAGAGTCGGCAGGCCCGACTACGACGTTCCGAATCATTCCTCAGGCACGCTACAATGCCGGGATCTGTGCGCCTGTTCGTGCACCATCGCTACTCTCCACTGGCTGATAGGACAATGGCGGCATTCTGTCTTGAAACTGCCATATTATCCGGTACGCTTCGCATCTAAGCATGAGCTCGTCATGCTTACCGGAATCGACGATTGCCCCGTCGGCAACAACCAGGATTCTATCCGCCCAGAGAATGGTGGCTGGACGGTGTGAGATCACCACCAAAGTTCGGGCCTCGCGAAAAGCCTCGAGCCCGTGAAGCAATCCCGCGGCGGTGGGGGCATCGAGAGCGCTTGTGATTTCATCCACAATCAGAAGCCTCGGCTGTTGCAAGAGAGTTCGCGCTAACGCCAATCTCTTCCTCTCTCCGCCGGAGAGTCTACCACCGAGGGGCCCCAGCGGTTCATCCAGGCCTTTTGGCAGCCTTTGAAGGACTGCGTCGAGCTGGGCGAGGGCGGTGACTGTTTCTAACTCGATACCGGTCGCCCTCGGATTCCCATACAGAAGATTTTCCCTGATGGTTTCATTAAACAGAATTGGTTCCTGTGGAACCAAAGTTACGCTGGCGCGAAGGCTCCGTCGGCTGACCTGCCGAATGTCTTGCCCTCCCACCAGAATCCAACCTGCGTCTGGTTCGTACAATTGAGTCGCGAGAAGACCGATCGTACTCTTCCCTGAGCCATTCAAACCAACGACCGCTACAGTTTCGCCGGCTTCAACACGAAAACTCATATCATGCAACACCGGCCGGTCTTCGCGGTAGCTGAACCAGACCGAACGGAATTCCAAGTCAGGCTTGGTATCGGACCGCAGCGGCGTCGGGCGGTCGTGACCACCAATTTGCGGGGCGCAGTCTGTGATTTCGAGAATGCGACGGATGCTGGCGCCAACCCGCTGCAGCCGCGACTGCAGGTCAATGGCAATACTGACGGGCGCAAACAGACGAAAGACGTATCCGTAGAAAGCCACAAGTCCACCAATGGTCAAAGTGTTGCGCGTTACTTCATACCCTCCATAGCCGAGGATCAGCCCCATTCCAAGAACGATCACCGCAATAGAAACCAGCCCGAAAGACATTTCCGTCGCCCGCTGGCGAACCTGGATTTTCGCGCTTTCGGCGGCCAAGTGGGCAAACTTTCTACCTTGTGTGCCGGTACGATTCAGCAGTTGCAACTGGAGCATGCCAGCCAAGTGTTCCTGCAGAAAGGCGCTCATCTTCCCCGACTGACTCTGAACGCTGTCCGCCGCATCTTTTAGCTTGGCCGCGTATTTGCGTTGTAAAGCATAAAACGCCGGTAAGAGAGGGACTACCACCAGGGTGAGATGCCAATTCAGAATTCCCATCGTCACAAGGACCATTGCACCCATGATCACCATCTGAATCGTTAAAGGGAGAATCTCTCCGCTCAATTCCGCCACACGGTCCACGTCTTGTTCGATCCGGAAGAGCGTCTCTCCCACCTGAGAGTCTCCGTGATATCGCGCGGGCAAGTTTTGGATCCGCCGGAGTAGCGACACCCGAATTCGAAATACCATTTTTTGTGTGACGAGACAGCTTACGAAAGAAGCTAAGTAGTTCACGATCACGCTTGCCAGGTATACGAAGCAAAACACTAAGGTGCCAAACAGCATCAGTCGCAGATCCCGTCTCGGAAGAGCAACATCGATTAACCACTTTACGACTAAGGGATCGAGGAGAGACAATCCGCTCCCTACAACCATGCAAGCGAGATTCGCAATAAGGAGCGACAGACAAGGCTTCGCTTGTCGGCTAAGCCAGCTTAATTCAGCAGACATGGACTTCCCTCTACGCCCCGCGGGTCCACTCCTAGCGCTGTTTGGACAAAACTGCACAAGTATTTTTTCGGTGCAGCGATTTCGACACGAGAATGAAGTGAAACAGCTCCTCAGTTCACACCGGCCATATTGCTAAATCATTGAATCCCTGAGGACAAGACGAGGCGGCACTCGAAACGCCGCCATACCGAATCACGCAGACTACTGGCCGTATATCGGTGTCTGCCTGCACAAATTCTTGCAGCAAACGCGTTGGTGTAGCCCGCAGTGTCACATCAGGTCTCGACGCCGGAGAAGAATCCTTTTTGTGGGTGACAGGCGAAAGCAAATCTCAATCGGCTAACAGTTTAGAGCTACTGATCGATGGACGGAAAGCAATGCTCTCGAAAACGTCGCCTGCAAGAATTTCTACACCGAAGATATTTTTTGCGCGACGCATGGAGAGAGGCTTAACTTCGAATGTCTCACAATGGGAAGTACCAGGGGGGAATATGGAACATCCGATTGACGCCCAAGACCTGATGATTGCTCCCGGCGTCCGCGAGACTGCCTCGGAAGACGGGGCTGTCCTATTAGACATTGAGCAGGGGATTTGTTTCAGTCTCAATCCGGTCGGATTGAGAATTTGGGAACTGCTTAAGAAGCATTATTCAGCTGATCAGATTGCGGATGTTATGGCTCAAAACTTCCCGGTTTCTCGATCTCAACTTCTTGCAGATATCGTTGAATTCCTTCAGTCACTCGAAGCCAAGCGATTGATTCATCGATCTAGCCATACAGTGACCAGACAATCCTGGCTGGCAAAGATTCTGCCGTGGACAAAGCAGCGGGTCCCCGCGCACTAGGACACACGCTGCGACTTCTCCGCGGTAGTCTTGGGGATGATCATGGGAGGCCACACGTGAACGATCCGGCCGATAATGGTCGCCGCGCGCGGCACCTTAAAAATCATCACCGGTTGTCGCGAAGTCGGATAGGGCACAATAAACAGCGTGTCATGCACAAGGTGGCACCAAGAGCAACTGTAGCCGTTCTCGTGCCACACAAAGTAAATCGGTCGCTCGTGGATGGTCTTCCAGTCACCCATCTCAACGGTGTTATGTGATCTGTCGATTACGACCACAGAACCGCCCGGGACCAGATCGTCCATTGTGTCGTCATTCAAGCCGATGATGCCCAATCGAAACTGTCCCGCATCCAACTGCTGGCGTACAACCGCAGGCACGCCCAGTTCTTCAGGGGTCTCCGTTACCAGCCGAGTTGTATCGAAGCTGACGCTGTTCTGAAATGTTAGGGAAAACGGTCGATCCGCATCAGTGAAAGACCATAGTTCCGGGCTCTCTCGGGATTCTGTCGCGCTCTGCGGCACATTCCCCGCCTCCCCAAGTCTTAGACCGAAGGCGTGCAACACCGCGTCATAGATTACTTTGTAACACTCGCAAAGGCTAGCGACCTCAAAAATGTCTGGTACGGCCCTGCCTTCTTCGATTTCCGCGAGTCGTCCACGACGAATCCGATAGCGCTCGTTGCTGGCTCTGCTGGCTGCCTCGCTTGTGAGGCGTTCGACCGCGCTACGCGTAAGATGAAGCTCTTCCCGACGCTCTCGAAGCCAATCTCCCGGATTCGTCATGACTTGCTACACTGGCCCCACAGCAGACTGAATTGTGCTGTCTGCACTTTGTAACTAAACGATGAAATTAGACTTCTCGTGAAACGTCGCTGTGAACTCCTCTCGATACTTCTTGGAATCAGGCATTCGCCATCGCCTATCAAGTTTATCCTAAGTCCAGAACAGACTTGGCTTGATCAAGATATGCCGTCGGCCGCGCTAAAGGCAGAATACGAGGGCCGTCGAAAAGTTATTTTCTCCTCATCGGAGCGAAATGCTACGACCAGAGCGCTATTTGCCTGCCTACCATTCCCGTCCCCAACGGACTACGTCGCTTGTGGATACAAATAGCCCAGTGTGGACCGAGTCTAAAAGCCGGATCGCCCACGCCGAGACAAACCCTGGTTTTGTTCGGAAAATGGAACAAGCTAGGAAACGAAAGGAGTTGTTCAACCTACGGCCCGAATTCTGGTGCAGCCTTTCCGAACACTAGATCGCTTCGCGTCAAACCGGGTAAGGCTGGGTCATGAACGTAAGAGTTCACTCCCGGCTTCAATGACCGACATCCGAATGCAAGTGGAAGACGTCTTTGCCATATTTATTGAATTCGGTCACGCCTGACGAAGGTGTCATATTCTAAGATCGCTCCCTGCGCGATTTCGTGCAGGCCACGGCACTGTTTCGAACGTGACAGCAAACCGCAGTTTTAAAACCTTCAGTTACTATTTTTTCGTAAGTGGCATCTGACTCGGCCGTCAACTTCTTTCCGCTCAACCGATTTCACACTTGCACCAAGCCCAACGCATCGAGTCGAAATCGCTGGTTCCGGACAGCGAGCTGCACGATTTCATGCACACAAAAAGTTTTTGAGTAGGCCCTTGACTGTCGACGTACGGTGCATCCATCGCTTCGTTCTGATGTGGGGCTAGATCCCAGTTTCCAAACTGCCACCTCCGTCGACCAGCACGTTATGGAAGGTAGCACATGCCTCGTGCAGTAGCCGCACCCCCGCCAACCCCAGCTGAACCCATTACCGAAACTCTACACGGTATGAAGATCACAGATCCCTATCGCTGGCTGGAAGATCAGAACTCGCCGCGAACGCGGGCTTGGCTCGAAGAGCAGACGGCGTACACACGTGCATACTTTGATGAGATTCCGGACCGAGATCAAATTAGGGGACGAGTCAAAGAACTGCTCGCACTCAAGGGAGTCATTTCGGAACCCTGGAACGTGGGCAAGCGCTGTTTTTTTCTGAAGCGTCAGAATGACGGAGAACAACCTGTCATCGTGACGAGGGACGGCCTGTTTGGAACGGAGACGGTTCTGGTCGATCCAGCATTACGTGCAACCGGACCGTCGACTGCGGTTGCTATTGCTGCCATTTCCGAGGACGGTCGCTTCTTAGCCTACTCTGTCCGCCAAGGCGGGACAGATCACTCGGCTATCGAGATTCTCGACCTCGAAAGGGGCAGCGTTCTTCCGGATCGTCTTCCAGACGGCTTCTGCACTGGCTTCGCCTTTGCTCCCGACGGCTCCGGGTTTTATTACTCGCATCATAAGCTGGACGGCCTTCGCCCGAACTATCGAGCTGCTTTTGGGCATCGCTTCGGCACTGAGCCGTCCCAGGATCAGGAGACCTTCTTCGCCGGCGAAGAGCCGAACCTATTCCTTGGCATCCTCCACTCGCCCGAGGCCAAGCTTGTGGCTTACGTCGCGTTTTTCACCGGCAAGTTCCGTCGCACGTCGATTTATCTCCATCGAGCAGACACCGGTGAGGCGGCTACACCTACGCTCCTGCTTCATGGCGTTGAAGGCTGCTTTGTACCGTTCTTTGTGCGTGGCCGGTTGCTCGCCTGGACCGATCTCGCAGCTCCGAACTTCCGTATCGTCTCCATCGATGTCAACGATGCTGACCCTAGGCATTGGCGTGATATCGTGCCGGAATCTAACCGGCGCATCCAAGGGTTTGCCGCCGCCGGCGACCAGATCTTTGTCACTCGCACCGACCGCTTTTCCACGAGGATCGAAGCCTTCGGGTTGGACGGAAAGGCAAAGCCCGATGTTCCCGTTCCGCTCCACGGAACTGTCAACTTGGTGAATCGGACAAATGCGACCGAGAAACTGTTCTATAACTACACTTCCATCTCCGAACCCGCCAGCGTTTATTGTTACGATACAAGAACGGAAGAAGCGCTCACCTGGGACGAAGGAAACCTTGCTTTCGATCCTTCCGCAATCGAGAGCGACGAGGTGGCTTACGCCTCCAGAGACGGAACTTCTGTTCCCCTCTTATTAGCGGCCCGCAAAGGCTTGTTGTATTCCGGTCCTTTGCCCACCTTCCTCACCGGCTACGGCGGCTTCGGCAGCTGCGTGACTCCCCAATTCACCGCCTTTGCCACCTTTCTTATGGAGCAAGGATTCCTATTCGCGGTCCCAGCTTTGCGCGGGGGCTCCGAGCTAGGCGAGGAGTGGCATCGGGCCGGCAAGGGCGGAAACCACCAGAATTCTTTCGATGACTTTATAGCCGCCGCTGAGTGGCTTGTCTCAGAGGGCCGGTCAACTGCCGGTCGCATCGCCATCGGCGGCGGCTCTAATGCCGGCCTATTAGTCGGCGCAGCGATTACGCAGCGTCCTGACCTGTTCCGCGCCGCTATCTGTCTCGGTCCCCTACTCGACATGACGCGGTATCACCTCTTTGATTTCGCTGCCGGATGGGCCGACGAGTACGGCTCACCCGATGATGAGCAGGACTTTCACTCGCTCCTGGCATACTCGCCCTACCACCGGGTACACGATGGGATCGCTTATCCCGCCGTCCTGTTCATCTCGGGTGATGCCGATACTCGCTGCAATCCCATGCATGCGCGCAAAATGGCGGCGCGGTTACAGGCGTCAACCAGTTCCGATCACACCATCCTTCTTGACTACAAGCCAGACTGGGGTCACACCCCGGTTCAGCCTTACTCGACCAAGATCGAAGCTCTAACTAACAGACTCGCCTTTGTATGCCACGAACTTGGAGTTCCGGTCCAGCCAGGGAGGTCCTTGTGATTCTGTTCTTCCAAGCTTTGTTTATGCTCTTGATCTACGACGTTTTGCGCCTGCTTTGCCGTTTTCAGACTTTGTACTCCATGGTGAAAGGCTGGAAAGTCACTGGCAAAGCTGCCAATTCGGACATCATCGATCGGGTCTCCATGGCAGTCAACTACGCCTGCGTTTGTTATCCGAAACAGGCCCTCTGCCTGCAGCGCTCCTTCGTCACTACCTACCTCCTCAGGAAGCATGGCATCTCAGCCAACATGGTCTTGGGCGCGCAGAAACTGCCATTCAAGGCTCACGCCTGGGTCGAAGTCGATGGGTGCGCCGTCAACGAAAGATCGGACGTACAGGCGACCTACGCCGTTTGGGATCGCTGCTAGTCAAGAGAATCGATATGAGTGTACAGGCGGGAATTTGGAACTTTGATGGGGAGCCGGTGGATCCGAAGCTTCTGAGCGACTTGAGCGAGTCGCTTGAGCGGCAAGGTCCGGATGGCGAATCGCAATACGTTGACGGTGGCGTAGCGATGCTATATCGCCCATTCCACACCACAGCCGAGTCACGGCACGAGAAACAGCCACACATTACTCGCAGAGGCTTCATCGTCACCTGGGACGGCCGCGTCGATAATCGCGATGAGCTCATCGCCGAAGTGCGCAGCGACCTCGACGCCGCTCCCACCGATGTTGCGATCGTCTCCGCTGCCTTTGATCGCTGGGAGACGGAATGCTTCCAGCGCATCATCGGCGATTGGGCTGTCTCCATCTGGAAGCCACGACAGCGCGAACTCATCTTGGCTATCGATTACATGGCCATCCGGCATATCTTCTACTACCCGAAGACGGACCGAATGTGGTGGTCTACGGATCTCTCGCCGCTCGTCCTGCTCTCGAGGAACGAGTTTCACATTAGCGATGACTACATCGCCGGATATTTTGCCCACGAGCCCGATGCTCATCTAACTCCGTATCGCGAGATTCGCCAGGTTCCACCAGGACAGTTCGTGCGCGTTCGCAATGGCACAACTTCCGTCGAACGATACTGGTGGTTCAGCCCCAAGTCACGTGTTCGCTACCGGACTGACACCGAATACGAAGAACACTTTCGCTATCTTTTCCGTCAGTCAGTGCGGCGGAGACTACGTTCTGATTGTCCGATCCTAGCGGAACTCAGCGGTGGACTGGACTCGTCATCAATCGTCTGCATAGCAGACGACATTCTGGTCAAAGAAGGGGCGCCAATCCCCCGTCTCGACACGCTCTCTTATTACGACAACACCGAGCCTGGCGGCGATGACTGGACTTACTTCCAAACAATTGAAAAGAAGCGCGGACGAGTTGGTGCACACATCGATGCCAGCAAGCTAGGCACCTCTCCGGCCTCACTGGAATACTCAGACTTCGACCCGCTGCCTGGTCATCTTGGCTCTGCACGAAAACTCGAAGCCGAACGCGCTGCGGTCCTGCGTAAGAACGGATACAGAACAGTCCTCTCCGGTATTGGCGGCGATGAGTTTACCGGAGGCGTTCCCAATCCCAACAGTCAGCTCGCAGACCTCATTACGCAGTTTAAATTCATCAAGCTCGCTCAACAGCTCACGGCTTGGAGCCTGGTCAAACGGCGGCCATGGATTCAACTGCTGGGACAGGCTTCGATGAACTTGTTACCGCCCTCACTGGGTCAACATTTCATAAAGCAGGCCAGGGTTCAGTCTTGGCTTGAAAAAGGTTTTGCAAGGCGCACCAAACTTGGCATTCGGCTATTAGACGTCGACGAGCACTTCGGCCTCTGGTTGCCCAGTCGACGTTCCAATGTCGCTGGAGTAATGCTGATGGCGAGCAAATTGTCAAAGTGGAAGCCGCCGGTTCTGGCGCTTGAAGAGAGGCGCTATCCTTACCTCGACCAGAACCTTATCCAATTCATCCTCTCAATACCAGCCAGTCAGTTGCTTCGTCCAGGGGAAAGGCGCTCCCTAATGCGGCGCTCGCTAGTTGGCATTGTCCCGCAGCAGATCCTAATGCGTCGCACAAAGCAATTTGGAACGCGCACCCCGATAGTTCTCCTAGAAAAGAACCTGAATCTCTTGCGCGCAGCATTCGAATCGTCCCTCAGCTCAAGTCTGGGATACATCAGCGACCGTCGGTTCCTGGAGGCGCTGGATGCTGCCCGGAATGGGAAAGAGATTCACACTGTGGCAATGCTGAGAACCATCTCCCTCGAGTTTTGGCTGCGAGATTTAGCTTCCAGGCGTTTGATGAATGTCTTGAACTCCGACCAGCTTCGGTGGAAACAGTCCGCACAGACGCCTAATCGCAGCTCACCGGCCTTCGACCACTCCTGCTAGCGGGTGATCGATGAACACTAAGAAAGGAGGACAAAGCAATGACGTATACGAAACCAGAAGTAGCAGTTCTCGGCGACGCTAGTTCGTTGATCGAGATTGTGAATGGCCACAAGCCCAACAGCGGGAGCGATGGCGTACCGTTGGGATCGGGACCGGCATACGATCTAGATGAGTAGTCTAAGCTAGCTCATTTTCTGGGAAGTGGGCGTCTCCGTAATTCTCCCGGTCGCTTCAGCGGCTGGGAGAATTGCGGACGCTTATGATCGGTGATGATGTCATCTGCGTGTACTTGAAGATCCGAAAGGCGCAGTCGCGCCTACTACATTGATTGTAGCTGCGTCACGCAGCTTACGCCACCTCGCATACTGTTCGCGCTTACCCGAGGCGGGATCTTCTTCCCCCTTCAACCAAAATACAAACCAGTCCACGTTACCCTGTTGGGACACCATTCGGTCCCATGGCTTTTGAAGAACGTGGGCTCCATCGGGCATGTAGGCCAGTTCAACAGGTTCGCCAAGACGACGCATGGCGGCGAACCACTCCCATTCAAATAACAAAGCCTCTGGACTATCAGCGGTGATCCGCAGGGGAGTTTGAACCTTGTCGATGTTGAACCCCGGCGATCTAGCCATCCATGATTTCAGCCCATCTCCAAACGGCAGGCCCCCATTAACTCCTTCGTGGAACTGATTGTATCCCGGCATGGAGTTCGCATAGACTAAGTATTGAAAGTAACCGCCATCGACCCCCTCGCTGACGGCAGCAGCTGCAAACCGAACCGTTGGGTGAGTTAAGGCATATTTTACGAATAGACACGTACGACTGAATCCGATAATGCCCACTCGCGACGGATCGATTAACCCCCTCTTGTTCAGGTACGCGACTGCGCTCTCGAATCGTGAGACCTCGCGATCAACCTCTTTGGATGTATCCGAATCCGTGACATAGTCCTCATCTACTTGCAAGACCATTATGCCTTGACCGACCAGTGCTTGTGCCGCGAATCCAGTGGGAGCAGGGCCGTCAATCCAGAATTGATTCGCAGTCCACCCATGAGTTTGGATGACAAGCGGATACCGAGTGCTCGGAAGATAATCGATGGGGTAATAAAGTCCGCCCACAAATGAACGCCCAGCGGCGTCGTTCCACTTTATCTCTTGGACGTTCCCAAACTTTAGTCGTTTGAATTGAGGATTTGGGTCGAGCAGCACCACTTTTCGGTTTGTCGATGGCTCCCGCGCAAGAACACGGGGAGGAGTGTTCATGTCTTGCGATACTGTGATTTCCAATTTATTACCCACGTCCGTTCCGTGCACGACCTTCACCCATTCGGACCCCTTCTTATGAAACGAAACCATCCGACCACTATCCGTACCGTAGACATCAGATCTCCCCACGACGCAATCGAGTTGATTGGTTACAGAATTAAACTCTTTCAGCACTATGTCGGCCTTCGTAATCGTTGTAATACCTCCGGTCGATACGGCCACCTCCACCACAACTGCAGCAGATTGCCGCTGTTTCAGTTCTTCAGCATCAACGCTATCCAGAGGCAGGAAGGTATTTGAGACTACAACCGATCTACTATCCGGCAGCCATACTGCTTCGGAATTGCCGTAACCGATAGGACTGTTCAGAAGAACTCGACTTTTTCCTGACCGCGCGTCGATCAAGTCATACCGTTCCAGATAAGAGTATTCACCTGGCGCCACCACTTGCCTAGTCCACAGGCGCACATGGTCGTCTGTGTAGCCTTTCCAAAGAGGCGGGACTTCTGCTTGCATGGAGAGTATCGCGACATATTGTCCGTCGGGAGAAAGCGCAGGAACTCCCGAATAGAGCCTAAGTTTGCCTGAGACTACAAGTTTCCTGACGTGCTTAGCGGAGTCTCGAATAAACAATTGGTTGTCGGTAAAGAACCCTCCGCCTCCACGTCGACCCGCTAACAGCTGAGGCAGAGCTTCCGTCGAGACCACGAATCCCTCACGTCGCGTTGTGTGGTCGAACAGATCCACGTCCGGCTCCTCCGCTGTATAGGCGACTGCATTTCCATCTGGAGTGGCACTGTAAGAGGTTATGTTTGTGGGGTGGTTAGTAACTCTAGTCATCCTACCGGTGTCGACATTGATTGAATATACCTGATGCGTGCTGCCGGGCGTTTCACCAAGAAACATAACGGTCTTATTGTCAGCAAGCCAAGTGACAGCTTCGATGGCTTCTCTGTTGGATGAAGAAGATAAGGTCACAAGACTCTTAGGTGTCGACGAGTGAAAGATCTCGTTCGTGTTCCACATCAGCATTGAGTATGCAACCGTGTTGTGCGCTAAATCTCCCTTCCTCAACACAGTCACCAATTTGTTGCCGTCGCGCGAGAAGTGCTCAATCGGAGTATCTACGGAAGACATACCAATTACATCAGCTACCGCCACTGGTCGCTTCGCTGAGTTATCCGCGGTCACATACTGGTTGTGAGCTGAGAACAACGCATTGATGCCATTCATCAGCAGACAAGTCGCGACAGCGCACGGGATGACATACCTTCGCATTGTGTTTATGTGTCGCCGATCGCGCTGCCCCACGTTCATGGCTGAATCGTTGGCCTCGGTGGTTGGGATTCTCGCTGAGTCGCCACAGGTCATCAAAATTGGAGTTTCAGGGCCAACTGAATTGAGCGGGGCCCGCCCACTTGGTAGAGAGCGCTAAAACCTCCACCGCCAGGGTTATTGTTTAGTCCTCGCCCCAACATGCTGGTTGACCTGCCGAAATTAGGCTGGCTAAGGTCGGCTACCGGAGGGCTAAAGTTGGGATGGTTCAGGACATTGAACAATTCAGCCCGAAACTGCAACTTGAGCGACTCGTGAACTGGAAAGTCGCGGTGGACGGCAAAGTCCCACTGTGTTGCACCGAAACCTCTCAGTGCATTACGCCCCAGGTTTCCCTGACGGAGAGGAGTTCCATTCATGTCCAAAGGCGGAGGACAGAACGGCCCGATACTTTGGGAACCATCTGGGCATCCCTCTGCAACCGCACCCGGTGTATGGTTGATCGCTTTTCCCCCAGGATATTGCGAGCCGAAGAGATAAAGAGGCAGGCCTGGAACAACATCGGGACGAACGCTCGCGCTGCCGTTCAAAACCTCGAAAAAGATGCTGTTGAACACATTTACAGGAGGGGCCGAGCGAGCCTGAATGACATTCTGGAGGGACCAACCGCGCAGAATTGCGTTCGTAAACGTGTTGATCCTGGGAGCCGGAACGTCATAAGTCACACCCGCAGAAAAGGCGTTGCGTATGTCGAAGTCGGAATCGCCACGATTCAGATTTGGATTTACGCCAGGAATAAGTGTATTGGATCCATTCGCGTACGACCCCGCGGACCCCGTATCGATAGAGTGTGACCAGCTATAGGAAGCAAGAGCCTGCAGACCATGTACCAAACGGCGTTGCAATTGTAACTGGAGCGCGTTGTAGTCGGAGGTCGCGCTGTTTCCTATCAAAATTGCGGAACCCAAATTGGGGTTCGGCAGGAATATAAACTCAGACTGTATAAGCCGTCTCCCTACGGAGCCGAGGTAAGAAGCAGAAACGGCTTGCTGCTTGCCCAAGGTTTGCTCCACCGCAATGTTCCATTCAAGCGTGTATGGCAGCTTCACGTTAGGATCAAATGCAAATAATGTATCCGAACTCAGGTTTGCAGCTACAATCGGTTTCGGGGCAGCGCTCGCTGGATCCAGAGGAAAGGTCCCGCTGGACGGGAACTTGTTTGATCCAAATGGGTAGCCAGCGCCAATAAATATGCCCGTCTGCTGTGTCGCAAGATCGTAAAAAACGCCAAAGCCCCCGCGAAGCACAGTTTGCCACTCTTGATTAGCGGAAAGCTGGTAGGCCAAACCGATGCGCGGTGCCACATTGCCATAAGTGGTCCTAAAGGGCGGAGTTCCGGTCGGCGCGAGAGCGAGATTTGCCAATTTGTTAAAGTTCGTCACCGCTGCGAAGCTAGGACCGCTGATTGAAGAAGGTGCAAAATCAATGTCCCATCGCAAGCCGTACGTCACAGTCAGACGAGGGATAACCCTCCAAGTGTCTTGCACGAATACCCCTAAGTTATGGAACAAAAGTGTTCCGTTGAGTTGCGCAAACACGCTGCTAAAGAGGAGATTTCCTGTCTCCGCGGATGGAACGTCGGCGAAATATGCATTCTGCTGATACTTAGGAGGATCGTAAATCGGTGACAGGCGACGAAAATCGACGCCGACTTTCAGAGCATGAGATCCTTTCTGCATCGAAAGGCTATCAACGATGTTGATCTGCCGCTGCACGTTTTGTGCGAGTTTGCCTACAAAGAATGAACCGTCCGATAGAGCAACATTTTGCGTATAAAAGTACGCATCGTGACTAGTGTAAGGACTCGGGAAGGGAGGAGACGTTAGAGGAATAGCGCCGCTGAAATTATCCAGACGGCTATCGCTCTTAGCGCTCGTTCTGCTGTAATTGAATCGCAGATCGTTGACTGTGAACGAAGATGTTGCCCAAGTAGACCCTATTGTTGCGGTTTGTGTCGTAATCTGGCTAGGTTCTACCATGCTCAGGGCGTTGAATGTGAGGCCTCCGCGCTGGACGATTTTTGACGGGGAGTAGTTGTATCTACCAAAGAAGTTGAGCTTGTCATTTACTTTATGGTCTATTCGAATGCTGTACGCATCGAGCGTAGCGCTGTTTGAAAAGCTGGCATTCAAGGGAGAAACGCCATCGTTGTCCGCAGCTGATGCGAGGGGCAAGGGATAAGCGTTCAGTAGAGGTTGCATTGCTGGTGTTGCAGCCCGTCGAGCAGCAATCGAGGGAACAGTGGTTTCTGCGACTTGCGGAAGGCGAAGACGCAGACCTTCGTACGAAAAGAAAAAGAACGTTCGATCCCGGAGAACAGGTCCGCTGAAGATACCACCGAAATCATTCTGACGTTCTTGTGGTTTAGCCAGTTTGTCACGGTTAGCAAACCAATCGTTCGCATCCAACGCGTCGTTCCGAAAATAGTCGAACAACGTCCCGTGAAGCTGATTCGTGCCGGAGCGAGTAACGATGGAAATCTGCCCGCCCGGTGTGCGCCCGAATTCCGGGGCATAGGTGGAGGTCTGGATGCGAAACTCCTGAAGGGCATCGACCGAAACCAAACTATTCGTTCCACCGAGAACACTGAAAGAGCCCGTAGAACCCGCAAACCCCTCTCCACCTTGCGGGGAGAGTGCGGCTATTCCTATGTTTGCGCTCACTCCATCGACCATCCAATAGTTCGCGTTTGTTCGCTGGCCATTCACGCTAAATTGGCCGGAATCGGCCGCCTGGCTTACGGTTGGAACTACACCCGGCGTGAGTTGAATCAACGTCTGAAAACTTCTACCATTCATAGGCAGGTTCTCGGCGAAGTGACGATCGACTACGGTGCTGACGGTCGCCGATTCTCTATCCAGTGGAGACGCTTGTCCTTCAACGGTAACGGACTCAGAGACCGAGCCTACAGCTAGTTTGAAATTCTGCTCGAGATGATCCTGGACGTTCACCGTCAGGCCCGTCACGTTGACGATTCTGAACCCGTCCTTTGTAACTTCCATCCGGTAACGTCCGGGCCTAACACTCGGAAACGTGTACAGGCCCGAACCGTTCGTGGTCGAGCTGGCGCTGGTGTCACGGTCGATGTCAACCAGCGTTACTCGAGCACTTGTGACGCTCAATCCAGATGGATCGACCACTTGTCCAGAAATCGTGGCAGTGTCAAATTGAGCCAATGCGGGGTGGGCGGCGAGTGAGCCGAGCAACAAGAGAAGGCAGGAGCTTTCCACAACCCGAAGGCAGCGACGGAGCATCGGTTCGTGTTCCTCTACAAATGTATGCGGTCCGAATCCGGTTTTTTCCCCGATAAGAAATCTTTATGGCGGCAATATCTGGGGAACGATCAGGAATGGTTATACGCAAGCTGTGAGAGTATACGAAAGCTGCCACTCAGGGGTGATTAGGCTTATCCCCCAGGAACGCAAACAGGATTCTCGGGCCGTCAGGTTGCCTTACCGCTTTCCGGGCAGATTCAACTGTTACGAAGACAGAATTTATTTGCGCCAAGACATGGGGATCGTCGAACGTGAGCACCCAGCGTCCGTCGCTCACATCGTCGTTGTGGAAGATTCCCAAACTTCTGACTGGCTTTTCGGCGCCGAGTCGCTCGCCCCATACGTGGAACGACACTTTTGCATCCAGCTTCCGCGGGTCAGCGAGATCATACGCATAAAAGATCAGAGACTTCCCTTCAGTGTAGAAAATCCGTCCAAACGCACGCTGGCTCTTGCCATCCCCGTCTCGGTCGTGCACATCGATGATGTGGAGATTGCGCGCGACTACAAGCTCTCGGACATCACCTGCTTTCGCCGCGAACTCTTCATGGTTGTTCAGGGCTTCTGCCTGGTCAGCAACCTTTTTTCGAAGCTCGCGAAGCTCGTTTTCTTGCAGAGTCAAAGCAATATCGCTTGCGTTCTTTTCCGACCCCGACTTTTCCCGTTCTGCCTCAAGCTGTGCGATGCGCGCCTCTTCTTGATCTTTCTCGGATCGAAAATCGGTATTCTCCCGCTCAGCCTCACCAAGACGCAAACTCAAAGCATCGTTGGCCCGGCCCACAGATTCAAGCTGACCACGCTGCGCGCTGATCGTGGCGTCCATCGAACTCATTTCGGCTCGTGCCGACACAAGCTGCTTCTGCAGCTGAGCATCTTGGACTTGAGCAGGCAGGAATTGTGCACCCGAAGGCGTCACAGAAACCTGTTTGACAGGGGACTCGTTTCCCGCAGACGGATGAGGCCTGTGCTTGCCAAACGTCAGAAAACACACGACTAGGGCAATCGCGGCGACGGCACCAACGACCGCGCCAATCGCGTACCGATTTGGCTTCGTCGCTCTCGCGACCGGTCCCCGAGTCATCTCTATGCCCTCGGACCGCGCCCGAGCAACAAATCTCTGCGTCATTCCGGGAGGGATCCGGCAGTGCAGTCGCTTTCCTGCCAACTGGGAGAGCGCCTGAGCGCTGATCTGGGTAAAGTCGTACGCCGCGCCGCGACAGCTAGGGCAGCTTTCGAGGTGAGATCTGAGATCTGCCAGCTCAATCGGCGATGCTTGTCCGCTGGCAGCTAGGGCGCACAACTCCTCATAATGTTCGTGGGTGTTCAACCAGCATCCCCTTCGCGCTTGTTTTGCGCTCGGAAGGTGCGTTCGCCCTGGCTCTCTTTGTCTCCAATAGGGCGTCCCGCACTTTCTTCAACCCTCGATACAACTGGTGGCGGACCGATGAAGCAGAGTCGCCCGTTTTGTCCGCGATCTCCTGAGCGGTCAAACCTTCAAAGTATGTGAACTCGATCACCTTACGCTGGTGAGGCTCAAGTATTGCGAGCGCCTGCTCGACCAAACAGACGATTTCCTGCCGAGGCAAGCATAGCAAATGCCCCGCTCCATAAAACAGTTCGGTCGTCGCCAGGTCATCGAATTCAATCAGCTTGTAAAAATGGTTTGCCTCAAGATGTGCTCGACGATCAAGGCTTCTGTGGTATGCATACTGAAGCAGCCAGGTTGTGAAAGTCCCACGATCGGAATTGAACTGTCTCGCCGCTCGAAAGACGTCTAAGAAGACCCGCTGCACTGTCTCCTCCGCTTCGCCGTCATCCCTCAGTATTGCTCGGGCGGTGCGGAACACTAGGGCACTGTGCCGTTCGAAGAGGACCGCCAGTGCGTCGTTACACCCCATGCAGAGCGCCGACATGAGATTCGCGTCCGTAAATGTTCGAAGCTGCGAGGGGGAACACAGCAAGGCTGGCAGTTCGTCATTCGTTAGAGACATCGGCTCTCCCTAACCACACCCTCACCAGGGTGGCCTCTTGCAGTCTAGGCTGCTCAAGAGCTCCGTGCGTACGCAGTCTTTCGAATGAGCCGGGGGCGCCCATTAACAGCAAAGAACGCTAGAACAAACAAGCACTCGCTACTACGGACTGCTTATCCGTTCAGACATCTACTTACCGCTAACGGCTGGAATACAAGGGGGCAGGTCGCGACTTGGCAATCTTGCCTCTGACGCACAGGCAAACTAGAACACAAGAGTCTCTAGACTCTCGTCGGTGATCGGCTCCGCCCCCTCATTGACCTGAGCTCCAGGACAAGCAAGAGCCGACCAGAACTGTGAGCCTGATTCTCCACAGCGGCACGTAAAAGTCAACTGCACACATGTGCTATGCGGCCCCCCCAACCTGGGCCGGACTGAGGGGCTTCGATCTGAGCAGCGAAAACCGGTCAGAAATGCCACGAGGAAGGTGCAACACTGGCTCCGTTCCAGGGTCCGCTGTGCCTCGTTCGCTAATCCCAAAATGACGAATGCACTTCCTTTGAGTCGTCAAAGCAAAAGCTTGGGCAACCCTCTTTGTGGCAAACTGTTCGGCTCCTCACGGATGGTTGGGCTTGTCGCCCAGCCCCGATCAGTCTTTCGATCTGGGTGCCATGTGGAAAGATGTCGCCAAGCGCCCGTTCATCACAGTAGGGTTTCTCGGTTTTCTGCTCTTGGTTCCACTGGCCATTACTTCGACGGCAGGCTGGATTCGCCGTCTCGGCGGGAGGCGCTGGCGGATACTGCATCGCGCCATTTATTTTGCGGCGATTGCCGGCGTGATTCATTTCTACTGGAAAGTAAAATCCGACGTGCGGTCGCCGCTCTTTTACGGCGCGCTCGTTGCAATCCTGCTCTTGTGGAGATTGGGTGACTGGTTTTCACGACGCAGATTCGTGGTAGCCGCAAAGCTTTCGCCGGAGGGGGCTCGCGTCGATACTGCTCGGTGATTTTTGCTAATGTACGTTGTTGGGAGAGGGCGCTCCGAGCTGAATCCCACGCCCCCAAAGGATGGAGTCATAGAAGACGGCTCTGTGAGTATCTCTCTTGAAGATTTTGTGGTCTGGAAAATACAGCCCACACGTTTCACATAAGTTTTTGACCTCGCGTGTCCCATTCTCCCCCGCAGCGGCGGGAGGAACGTTGCAGAGGTTCCTCACCAGGAATTGCTTCGCGAAATTCGCGGCAACCAACGGAGGACTGCTGAAGACTTCTCACGATTAACGGTGTGGGGGGCAGTTTCCCACGGCATGTCGGTCGTCACTGCTTCTCATAAACTTCGCTGCTACTGAACTTGTGCCCGTTCGCATCGGTTCCACTCATGGTGACCGTGCGGCTCTTGCCGTCCGCAGACATGACAATGCGACCGCTATTGATGACTTTACGACCTTTCGTGACGTTAAACCCCAAGATGTGGTCATCGACTACCGTGTACGAACGGAAATCAGAGTTTGGGTCGCCAGCAACCGGGTAGTTGGTGCCATCGAACTTGCCTACCCACGTGTAATGCGTCGTCCTGCCATCGCTGCTCACACTGTCGACCGTGATTTTCACCTTATCACCTTGAACCTCATAGAGCACGGTTCTGTTTTTCGGGGCTCCCGGTGAGAATTCCGACTTCCGCTCTGTTAATTTCCACGTGCCCATGAACGCGTCCTGAGCAACACATGCGATTGCTCCAAAAACGCAGAGCACCAACGCAGTTGCGATGGTTGTTGGTTTCATTTGGTCTTTGACGTACCTAGAAGATCAGCAAAAACCGCCACTCCAACTAGCTTGAATAGCGGGTTCCCTTGATGATTCAGTTATTACCCCTTCTGATGTGAGCAGCGCTTGCAGCGTTTCATATTTTTTAACTCGAATGCAGTGCGTGGTGGGGATCCCCGCTACCGAGTTTCCGCCCAGCTACCGTCGAGCTACAGTCATGCATGCGACCTGTGCATCCTTGGTCTTCTGTGGTATGTCCACATTGCAAGACCAGGTTCCCGGTCTGTGGTCCGCCACCCGGAGACTGACCATAAACTGGCTATGGAAATCAGGGGGCAGGGAGCGTCGGCCGCCGCGCAACCCCTGCCGACGAAGGAGAATAATGAAGGAGCGGCCCGGCCGGTACCGGCGCAGGTTAGAACGACTGGGAGAAGCGGGCTTCCAGGAATTCTCCAAGTTTTGCTGTTGCCTTGAATTGCGGGATTGGCTCCAGCTCCTTGAATGCCGAGGTAAAGGCATTGGAGAGGCTCCAGATCGTGCGAGACCGGAATTCGTCGTACCTCGGTTCGAAGTACAAATCGTGAACCCTCCGGGCCAGCTGCTTCGGCACTTCGAGTCTGCCCTCGACGAACGCCTCGTAGATGACAACTTTGGCCGTGACATCGGTGAGTTCGCTCCTCTGCCACGCCTCCACCTGCTTCCGCATGGGCTCAAAGTTGCGCTGCATCCGGTCGACGCCGACCGAAATGCAATCGATCAGCGAGAACGACTTCGAGTGTTTGGCGAGCACCGGTGTGAACACGCCTGTGGCAATGTTGCCAAGGTCAGCACCGCTCTTACACGTGACCCTTTAATCCCCGGCCCCCAGGGTTGTTTCCCATGTGTCGCACCACAGCTTCAAATAGCCAGGCCTCGAATAGCGAGAGATCCCTGCGTCGCACCATGGGATTAGATGACGCCAAGTTGGAACCCTAAGCGCGTGCGGGTTCCAAAGTCCAATGAGTCGGCTGTCCTTTGTGCATTCCTCATGTTATTCGTCCAAATCGCTCCTGAGAACTCCTTGGAGTGTGGTGAATGCCTACAAGATCCTGAAGGCCTTCGCCGTTGCGTCTCAAGCAGGCGTCAGCGCACTTTGTTCCATCAATTTCTCATCCTTCAGATCGGCCCAGAATTCAGCCGGAATTCTCGTTTGGGCGCTGACGCCTTGCCTGCAGACAGAGCGGGGGACTCAGACGCCGGCTGTGGCAAGTTCAGCCCCGGCTCGACGTGACCTCACGATCCCGTGCGGGTCCAACACGAACTTCTTCGCTGCACCCTT
>Ga0137415_10000304_pt1 | contig 45406 bp, 46 predicted proteins | sample CZODoug3_1_1_16f_FD_183082 | JGI IMG/M metagenome (GOLD analysis project Ga0137415, IMG submission 183082) | Vadose zone soil fungal communities from Angelo Coast Range Reserve, California, USA - CZODoug3_1_1_16fungal (Hybrid Assembly) | ecosystem: Environmental > Terrestrial > Soil > Vadose...
CGATCGAAATCTCATCGCGATGCGGATTGAGCATGCAGGCGGCGGCAAAGGCGCTCGCGGTCGAGCGGCTGATCCCGGCGTAGCAGTGCACCACCATCGGCGCGCCGCGGTCCCAGCCCCGCACGAAGTTCAGGACCCTTTCGATATGCGCCTCCGAGGGCGCGACGAAGCCGTCGATCTGTTCGGTGATGTCGTCCATCGAAACCTTGAGATGATTGGCCGGTAGCACCGAGGCCGGCCGTTGCACCTGATCGACATTGGCCATGACTGTCAGGACATGGCTGGCACCGGTGGCCTTGACGGTATCGGAAAGCGCGGCGAGCGAGCAGACGTGAAGCATGATGGTCCTTGGGAGCCCTGGTTGTCGTGATTATAGGCCCGCGCGCGTGGCGGCGAAAGCCGCGCCGACCGAGGCGTTCACACGTGCAACGCGTCGAATCGCGCCAAAAACCGCCTCTCCGCCTTGGCCGCGGTCCATGGCGTCAGATAATCCCGCTCGGTGGCCTCGGGCAATCCGGGATCGCGGCCGAACAGGCGTTTTGCCTCCGTTTCGGCAAAACCCGCCAGATGCGTCGCTTCGAGGTAAGCCGCGCCGCGGTCGGCGGCCTTGATCTGCCGCGTGATCTCATCGGTGAGCACCGGCGGCAGCCCGAAGCGGATATGGATCGCGGACAACAGCCGTTTCTCCACCGCCTTGTAGTCGCCGCCAAGCACCGCCTTGAACGGTGAGATCATGTCGCCGATGACATATTCCGGCGCGTCGTGCAGCAGCGCCGCCAGCCGGAATTTGACATCGACGCGCGGCATCTGCTCACGCAGCACGGCTTCGACCAGGAGCGTGTGCTGCGCGACCGAGAAGATGTGCGCACCATGGGTCTGCCCGTTCCAGCGCGCGACGCGGGCGAGGCCATGGGCGATATCGGCAATCTCGATGTCGAGCGGCGAGGGGTCGAGCAGGTCGAGCCGCCGACCCGACAGCATCCGCTGCCAGGCCCGGGTGGCGATATCGGACACGGACGATTTTTTAGCCGTCATTTGACCTTGAGCCGTGGCGCGCGATGCGTTCCGCTGCAGCTTTCGTGACAGAAGCAGGTGACCAGATGATCGTTGACCATCCCCGTGGCCTGCATGAAGGCGTAAACGATCGTGGGACCGACGAACTTGAATCCGCGGGCGCCGAGCTCCTTGGAAATCTTGATCGAGAGCGGCGTCGAGGCCGGCACGCTCGCCGTGGTCTTGAACGTGTTGACCTTCGGCTTGCCGTCGACGAAATCCCACAGGTACTTTGAGAAGCCTTCGCCTTCCTCCATGATCTTTAGATAGGATTTGGCGCTATTGACCGCGCCTTCGATCTTGGCGCGGTTGCGGACAATGCCGGCGTCATTCATCAGCGCGTGAATTTTCTTGGCGTTGTAGCGCGCGATCTTCTCGGGGTGGAAATCGTCGAAGGCTTTGCGAAAATTCTCGCGCTTGCGCAAAATCGTGATCCAGGACAGGCCGGCCTGGAAACCGTCGAGGATCAGTTTTTCGTAGAGCGCGCGGTCGTCATATTCCGGCACGCCCCATTCGGTGTCGTGATAGGCCATGTAAAACGGATCTTCGCCCGGCCACGGGCATCGCGTCTTGCCGTCGGCATGCAGGCGCGCAGAGCGGCTCATGCGACGGTCTGCTTCGGCGGGGTACGAACGTCGTTCGGATCGGCCAAACGGAGGCCGAGGCCGCCCGCGGTCAGCGGCACGCCGGCGTCGAGCGCGTCGGCGACGCGGTCGGTTCTGACAAGCGCGAGACCGTTACCTCCGGCCGTCGAGCCCATGGTGCCGACGGATTTGTCGCCGGCGAGGATGGTCGCGCCCGGTTCCGGCGACAAATCATCGAGAATGATCTTCACCGTTCGCGTGCGCGCGGTGCCGCGATGCTGCATCCGCGACACCACTTCCTGCCCGACGTAACAACCCTTGTCGAAGTCGACGCCGTGCAGGCGATCCATATTGGTCTCGTGCGGAAACGCATCGCCATACATGAAATCGAGGCCGCCGCGCGGCGCGCCGCAGGCGATCCGATGCGCCTCATAGGCGGCGCTATCGACGAGGTCGGCGCCGATCAGATCGGCAACCTTCTGCGTCAGCTCCTCGGGAACGAGAATCCGCCAGCCGAGCGCCGTGCCGCGCGGGTCGGCGAATGCCAGGTCAGGCTTGATCGCGGACTCGCCGTCCCATGCCGCCAGCACGCCGAGGCTGTCGGAGAGGTTCTCGACTAAAACCTTGGCGCGCAGCTTGTAGAAGCCGAGCTTGGTGGCAAGCCCCTGCGCCAGCGCGCGCGGGGCATCGATCAGGAAGCCGCCACCATGGCCGGCCGGGGCCTCGGTGATCAGGAAATCGGTGATGATCTTGCCCTGTGGCGTCAGCAGCGCGCCGAACCGGCCAAGGCCCGGGCGCAGCAGCGTCACATCCGTCGTGACCAGGCCATTGAGAAAATCGCGTGCGTCCTCGCCGCCGACCTTGACCACGCCCCGATCCGGTAAAAACGCTGCTTTCATTCGTTTAAAAGGCCTTTTTCGGAAGTTCTTTTTTGAAGTTCCTGGGGAAACACCGGTCGCAGATATCACATGGGAACGTAAGGCGCTAAGGTACGCCGAACAAGGCCCGCGCGACAGCCATGAGCGGGCGGAGCAGCGATGAATCAGCGATTTGATACCATTCTAAAATCCGGCACCGTGGTCAATCAGGACGGCGGGGGCGTGCGCGATATCGGCGTCGTCAACGGCCGTATCGCCGCGATCGGCGGCTTGGGGCAGGCTTCGGCCGCCGAGGTGATCGACTGCAAGGGCCTGCATATCCTGCCCGGCGTGATGGACACCCAGGTGCATTTCCGCGAGCCGGGCCAGACCCACAAGGAGAATCTGGAAACGGGATCGCGCAGCGCCGTGATGGGTGGCGTCACCGCGGTATTCGAAATGCCGAACACCGATCCGCTGACCATCACGGAAGCGACCTTTACCGATAAAGTGAAGCGCGGCCGTCACCGCATGCATTGCGATTTCGCGTTCTTCATCGGCGGCACCCGCGAGAACGTGCAGGACCTTCCGGAATTGGAACGTGCGCCGGGCTGCGCCGGGGTTAAAGTGTTCATCGGTTCTTCCACCGGGGCGCTGCTGGTTGAAGACGATGAAAGCCTGCGACGAATTTTCCAGGTGATCCAGCGCCGCGCGGCCTTCCATGCCGAGGACGAATACCGCCTCAACGAGCGCAAGCCGCTGCGGGTCGAGGGCGATCCGCGTTCGCATCCCCTCTGGCGCGACGAGACCGCGGCGCTGCTCGCGACGCAGCGGCTGGTCAAGCTCGCGCACGAGACCGGCAAGCGCATTCACGTGCTGCACATCTCGACCAAACAGGAGATCGAGTTCCTGCGCGACCACAAGGATGTCGCGTCCTGCGAGGCAACCCCGCATCACCTGACGCTGGTAGCACCCGAATGCTACGAGCGGCTGGGGACCCGCGCGCAGATGAATCCGCCGGTGCGCTCGGCCGATCACCGCGACGGCATCTGGTTTGGCATCGAACAGGGCATCATCGACGTGCTCGGCTCCGATCACGCCCCGCATACGCTGGAGGAGAAGGCAAAGACCTATCCCTCCTCGCCCTCGGGCATGACCGGCGTGCAGACGCTGGTGCCGTTGATGCTCGACCACGTCAATGCCGGGAGGCTCTCGCTCGCCCGATTCGTCGATCTCACCAGCGCAGGTCCCGCGCGGCTCTATAACATCGCAGCTAAGGGCCGGATCGCGGCGGGCTATGACGCCGACTTCACGGTGGTCGATCTCAAGCGCAGCGAAACCATCACCAACCAATGGGTCGCCTCGCGCGCGGGCTGGACGCCCTATGACGGCGTCCGCGTCACCGGCTGGCCGGTCGGCACTTTTCTGCGCGGGCGGCGTGTGATGTGGCAAGGTGAGGTGGTAACGCCGTCGCTAGGGGAGCCGGTGCGGTTTCTGGAGACGTTGCGGGCGTAATCCGCCATTGCGAGCCAACGGGTCGCGCGAATGCGCGCCCGATGACAGGCTCCGCGAAGCAATCCATAGCGCGGCATAACGGATAGCTGGATTGCTTCGTTGCGGAGTTTATCATCGGGCCCGCCGAAGGCGGGACCCGTTGGCTCCTCGCAATGACGGCTCTCTAGGTATTTTCTGGCGCGAACCTACTGCTTCGCCAGCGAAAGCGAATACTCGCCGTTGCGCACGCGGGCCGACAAGCCTTCCACGAATTTTGCCACCGCGTCTTCGCCGTAGGTAGAGACCAGTTCGGCCAGCGCCGCGAACAGGCTGGCCTGCGCCAGGCAGTCGCCATCGACGCCTTCGTGACGCGCTTCCGCCCAGGCCTCGTTGAGATAGCCGAGCGCGGCCCGCTTCTGTTCGTGATCGGGCAGCGGGTCGCGGGGAGTCGGAAAAGACGCTGGGTGGCGCATGAAACTCATCGGGAAAATGTGCGCGATCCAGGGCGGAGCGCGTCGAACGGGCGAGGTGTAGCACGCGGCGCGCGGCCGCCTAGGGGACATCTTTAAGAAAGGTTAATGGCGCTTCCGGCATTTAGCGGGGATTGCCTTTTGTTAGCCGAGGGCGCCGTCGATATGCTCCAAAATCGCCCGCGGCGTCGCGCAAAGGTGGCTGGCGCCGGCCTCGATCAGCTCTTGCTCGCTGCCATAGCCATAGAGCACGCCGATGGCGCGCATGCCGTTGTTCCTTGCGCCCACCATGTCGTGGCTGCGGTCGCCGATCATCAGCGCCTGCTGCCGATCAACGCCGGTTGTTGCGATCGCATAGGCCAGAAGCTCTGATTTGTTGACGCGGGTCCCGTCCAGTTCCGAACCGAATACGCGTTCGAAATAGCCGGTCAGGCCGAAATGATCGATGATCCGCTCGGCAAAGATTTGCGGCTTGCTGGTGGCGACGAACAGGCGGCGCGGCGACTGTCGCAGCGTCGCCAGGATATGTTCGATATCCGGATAGACGCTGTTTTCGTAGAGGCCGACCTCGGCAAACCGCTCGCGATAGAGCGCCACCGCGCGATCGGCCAGGCGCTCGCCGCCCAGCAGCGTGACGAAGCTCGCGCGCAGCGGCGGCCCGATGCACCAGGACAGTTCGTCCTGTGTCGGGACCGGAAGGTCGAGCTTTCGGAGCGCGTACTGGATCGAGCCGGTAATCCCGGGTTTGGGGTCGGTGAGGGTGCCGTCGAGATCGAAGAAGATGGTGTTCATGGGGTCTTGCTTCGAAGCCTGTCTGCTAGTTGGCGTAGCGCGCGGTCAGGTCGCGCGAAAGTTTCGAGCCTTCCTCGATATAGCGGCGGATCGCAACCGTGGCGGCCGGCGTGCAGGTGCGGTAGGTCTGCTGGAAGCCGTTATAGCCGCGGTTGAAGCCCGCGATCATGCGGGCGCGGCGGTCGCCGGAAGGGGTTTCGGCGTCGATCAGCGCCTGCATTTCGTTGCGCCATTTGCCGCCTTCATTGCTGCCGCAGATGCCGCGCAGATAGTGCAGGGTACCGAGGATTTCGGCCAGCCGCTGCAGGTCGGCATCGAACGGCGCCGCCGCATCCTGGGCCCGCGCGGGGCCGGGATGGCATGCCGAAATGAGCAGGAAGGCGGCCAGAAAGTACTTGAAACAATGCTTGGACATGAGGGGTTCCGGAATCGGCGTGGTATGCCCCCTCATTGGGCTGGAAGCAAGGCGCGCGGGCTGGATAACTAGCCCTCAATCAGCCGCCGGGCGGCCGCAATGACCTCGTGCAGGCCGCCGGTCACCTTGAGATCGCCAAGCGCTTCCGGCTTGAGCCATTTGAAGTCGTCGTGCTCGTCGTTCAGCACCGGTTCCCTGTCCGTCCATCGTGCCGCGAACGACATGATCACATAATGCCCGCCACCGCCGGCAGCCGGCAGCACTTCGCGCCAGCCGGCGAACCCTGAAATCTCGATTCGCAACCCGGTTTCCTCGTCGACCTCGCGATGCAGCGCGGTGTGCAGGGATTCACCGAATTCGACCCGGCCGCCCGGCAGCGAATAGAAGCCCTTGCCCGGCGCGCGCGCGCGCCGCACCAGCAAGACCTTGCCGTCGCGGAAGATCGCGCCGCTGACGGCGAGCTGGGGGCGGGAAGGTGGGTCGGGGGAAGTCAAGGTGAGCGGCAACCGGTTTGTCCGAAACGATCATGCCTGATCGGCAAGCGCAGGTCTAATGCGATCCATAGCGTTTTCCAGCGAAGTGGAAGCCGGTTCGCGTAAAGAAAACGCGTCACAACAAAAGCCGTCTTAATTGCTCGCCATGATGGTTTCGACGTCGGCCTCGGAGCCGCCATTGATGATGCCGCCGGCCAACGCCACCAGCGGCTTGACCCAGCCGGTGGCCTGTTCGGCCAGCGCCGCGCGGGTCTTGTCCTGGCGGACCTCGCGCATCGCCGCGCCCACCGCGGTCAGGATCGACGTCATGGTCGAGGTGATGTTGTCGAACTCGACGCGGATCCGGGCGTCGGTCGATTCATAGGCCTCGATCGCGAGATCGCGCGCCCCAAAGTTGGAAGCCGTGAAATGCTCGGCGTAGGATAGCGGAGTCCAGCTGAGAAAATCCTCGGCGCAATCCGGCAGGTCCGGGATCATTTCCAGCAGCATGATGGCTTCGTTGAAATGATTCAGGTAATCGGTGGCCAATCCGGTGCGGGGATTGATGTTGGCGGCGCGCAGCTCGGCCGCCCGGGCCTCCGCTTCGGGGCCCGTCAGCGGCCGTGTCGGGCGATTGGATCCCGCCTGAGTGAAGGCCGTTCTGGTCATCCGCGGCAGTGTTGGCAGATGGGGTTAAAAGGGACTGAACGGATGACTATTTTGGCCTGATAATGTGCGGACGCTTCGTCATCACCTCGCCGCCGGCGGCGCTTCGGCAGATGTTCGGCTACATCGAGCAGCCCAATTTCCCGCCGCGACATAATATTGCGCCGACCCAGCCGATCCCGGTGGTCATCTTGGAGAATGGCGGCCGCCACTTCCGGCTGATGCGCTGGGGATTGATTCCGGCCTGGGTCAAGGATCCCCGCAAGTTTTCGCTGCTGATCAACGCCCGCTCCGAAACCGTGCAGGACAAGCCGGCCTTCAAGAACGCCATCAAGCGGCGGCGCGCCCTGATTCCGGCCGACGGCTATTACGAATGGCAGGATGCCGGCGGCCGCAAGCGGCCGTTCTTCATCCATCGCCGCGACGGGCAGCCGGTCGGCTTTGCCGCGCTTTGCGAAACCTGGATCGGCCCGAACGGCGAAGAGCAGGACACGGTCGCGATCGTCACCGCGCCGGCGGGCGCCGATCTCGCAACGCTGCATCACCGCGTGCCGGTGACCATCGCGCCCGATGCGTTCGAGCGCTGGCTCGATTGCCGCGCCGACGACGCCGAAGCCGTCATGCCGCTGTTGACCGGACCCAAGCCGGGCGAGCTCGCCTGGCACCAGGTCTCGACGCGGGTCAATCGCGTCGTCAATGACGATGCGCAATTGATGCTGCCGATCACGGCCGAAGAGATCGCTTCCGAAGAAGCGTCGCCGGTGAAGAAGGCTGCCGCGCGCAAGACGGCCGCATCGGAGGATGACGGGCAGGGGTCGTTGTTTTGAAAACCCTCCGTCGTCCCGGCTCAAGGCCGGGACGACGATTGAGATTTACTTGAAAATATTCAGCGCCGCGTGTTGCAGCAGCATGATGGTCTTGGCATCCACAATGCGGCCGTCGGCGATCATCGCCAGCGCCTGATCGATCGGCAGCTCCAGCGCCTCGATATCCTCGCCCTCGTCGGCAAGGCCGCCGCCGCTGCCGACTCGCATCGAAGGATCATACTCGGCGACGAAGAAGTGCAGTTTTTCGGTCACCGAGCCCGGACTCGTGAAGGCTTCGAAGATTTTCTTGATATCGCCGAGCCGGTAGCCGGTCTCCTCCTCCGCCTCGGCGCGGATCCTCACCTCGGGCGTCTCGTTGTCCAAGACGCCGGCGGCGGCTTCGATCAGCAGATCGTCGTAGCCGTTGATGTAGGCCGGATAGCGGAACTGGCGCACCAGTATCACGGTGCGCTGCGCGAGATTGTAGGGCAATACGGTTGCGCAATTGCCGCGGTCATAGGTTTCCCGGGTTTGCGTCTGCCATTCGCCGTTGCCGCGGCGGTATTCGAACGTGGTTTTCTTCAGCAAATAATAGTCGTCGGAGAGGACTTCGACATGTTTGACGCGGACGCGGTCGGAGATGGTCATGTCTGCCCTGCCGTTGATGCTGCAGTTATGGAGTCGGCTCGCGGCCGTCGAGCCATTTGGCGAACACGATGGTCTCTGCCTCCGCATAGCCGAGCGATTGGTAGAACGCGCCCGCTTTGGCGTTCTCGCGCCGCACCAGTAATTGCAGTTTGGCGATGCCGGCCTGCCGCAGCCAATCTTCCGCAGCATTCATCATCGCGAGACCATGGCCTTGCGCGCGGCAGTCCGGATCGACCGCGACGTAATAGACCCAGCCGCGATGGCCGTCATGGCCTACCATGGCGGTCGCCACGATCGCGTCGCTGTTCCGGCCGATCAGCACCGTGGAGTTCGGCCCGCGCCGTGCCATTGCGATGTCGGCTGCGGGATCGTTCCACGGCCGCGTCAATCCGCAGGCGTGCCAGAGCAGGACGACACCGGCGATGTCGGTGTCTCCGATCGGCGCGATGGACAGTGTGGCAACCGGCATCGTCGGTGGCATATTCACAGCACCTTGCCCGGGTTCATGATGCCGAGCGGATCGAGCATCGCCTTGATGCCGCGCATCAGTTCGATCGCGACCTTGTCCTTTACTTCGGGCAATTCGTCGCGCTTGAGCACGCCGATGCCGTGCTCGGCGGAAATCGATCCACCCATCCGCAGCACGATCGCGAACACGACCTCGTTGACCTCGTGCCAGCGCGCCAGAAAGTCCGCAGGCTTGCCGCCGATCGGCTGGCTGACATTATAATGGATGTTGCCGTCGCCGAGATGGCCGAACGGCACCGGCCGCGAGCCCGGGATCAGTTTTACGACGGCCGCATTGGCCTCTTCGATAAACGCAGGCACGGCTGCGACCGGCACCGAGATGTCGTGCTTGATCGAGCCGCCTTCCGGCTTCTGCGCCGCCGACATCTCGTCGCGCAGCTTCCAGAATGCGGCGCGCTGGCTCAGATTCGCCGATATCACGGCATCGTCGACGATGCCGTGTTCCATGCCCTGCGCCAGGATCGATTCCAATGTCGCGCGGGCGTCGTCGCGCGGCGAGGACAACTCCATCAGCACATACCAGGGGTGCTTGCTCTCTAGCGGATCGCGGATGTCGATGCCGTGGCGGAGGCTGAAATCGACCGCGATATCGGCGAGCAACTCGAAACTGGTGAGGCTGCCGGCGGCCTCGCCTTGCGAGATCGACAGCAGTTTCAGCGCGGCTTCCGGCGACTTCAGGCCGACATAGGCGGTCTCGACCGCACGCGGCTTTGGAAACAGCTTTAGCGTCGCCGCGGTGATGACGCCGAGCGTGCCTTCGGCGCCAATGAAGAGGTCGCGCAAATCGTAGCCGGTATTGTCCTTTTTCAGCTTCGACAGCGCGTTCAGAATGCGGCCGTCGGCGAGCACCACTTCCAGCCCGAGCGCCATCTCGCGCGCCACGCCATAGGCCAATGCCGCGGTGCCGCCGGCATTGGTGGAGAGATTGCCGCCGATGGTGCAGCTTCCTTCGGCGCCCAGCGACAGCGGGAACAGCCGGTCGATCTCGGCCGCGCGCTGCTGCGCGACTTGCAGCACTACACCGGCCTCGCAGGTCATGGTGTTGGAAGCGGCATCGATCTCGCGGATCTTGTCCAGCCGCCGCATCGAAATGACGACTTCGCCATGATGCGGGGTCTGGCCCCCGACGAGCCCGGTATTGCCGCCCTGCGGCACCAGCGCGATTTTGTGTTCGGTGGCGAGCCTGCAGATCGCGGAAACTTCCGCGGTCGAGCCCGGCCGCAGCACCAAAGGCGAGCGGCCATGAAACAAGTCGCGCTCCTCGGTGACATAAGGCGCGATGTCGGCCGCATCGGTCACTGCATATTTGTCGCCGACGATGGCGCGGAATTTTTGGATCAGTTCCGGCGGGAGCGGCGGCGCCGCGGGCTGGACGATATTCATTCGCTTCTCTTTCATTCCCGCCCTACGGCCGCGCGACGCAGCCTGTCGTTGATGGCCTCGCCCAATCCGTCGTTTGGAACGGGCATCACCGCGATCGCGCGCGCGGCCTTGGTGTCGAGCGCGCGCAGATGGCCGAACAGATTGGCGGCGGCCTCGTTCAGGTCGCCGCGCGGAGACAGATTCATCACCACGGCGGCTGCGTCAATTCCCGGAAGCAGATGGGAGCCAAACGCCAGCAGCGCCTCGCCGGGCGCGAGCCGCGTCGCGTTGAGCCGCACGGGCGTGCGCGGCGCATAATGCGAGGCCAGCATGCCCGGCGCCAGCGGCTGGGCGCTATCGCTGTCGGCATCTGCGGGCGGCTCGTCAAGCGCGCGGCCCAGCACGCGTTCGATCTCCGCGCGCGGCAGGCCGCCGGGCCGCAGCAGCAGCGGCGCCTCGAAGCAGCCGACAATGGTGGATTCGACGCCGACTTCGACCGCGCCGCCGTCGACGATCAGGTCGATCCGGCCGGCAAGGTCGTGATGCACGTGTTCCGCCGTGGTTGGCGAGACGTGGCCGGAGAGATTGGCCGACGGCGCCACCACCGCCCCGCCGAAGGCGCGCAGGATATCCCTCGCGACGGGGTGCGCGGGAATACGGATCGCGACCGTCTCGAGGCCTGCGGTGGCGAGCTCGGCCACCGGGCAGTTTTCGGCCTTGGGCAGCACCAGCGTCAGTGGGCCCGGCCAGAACGCCTCCGCCAACGCGGTCGCCTGCGCGTCGAATCGGGCAATCCGGCGCGCGGCGCTGATATCGCCGACATGCGCGATCAGCGGATTGAAGGCGGGCCGGCCCTTGGCCCAGTACAGCCGGGCGATCGCCGCTGAATCGGCGGCATCGGCGCCGAGGCCGTAAACCGTCTCGGTCGGGAACGCCACCAGGCCGCCATCGGCGAGCGCGCGCGCCGCAGCGGCCGTTGCGGCCGCCCCGGCAGGCAAAACGAGCGTTTTCAGGCCGACATTCACTGGGATTCGTTTCCTTAAATCCGCGCCTTGCGGTCACCGAAACCCAAGGCTATAAGCCGCGTTCCTAGTCGGAGTGTGGCTCAGCCCGGTAGAGCACTGCGTTCGGGACGCAGGGGTCGCAGGTTCAAATCCTGCCACTCCGACCAATAAAATCAATGACTTAGTTTTGGACGATTCTACCGCCAATGATTTGCCAATGATTGGGGCGAGCAATACACGCTAGCTGACCGCTGCGGTATCTTTATCGGTCATGATTCTCCATCCGGACCATCCTTTGGGAAAAAAAGAATCCGTTTCCACTTCGGTGGCATGCCGTTCCAATTGGTGGGCTCGAATGGCTCCGCAAACATATCCCAATTCCGCTCTCGATCGAACCTATTATTGGGATTGGATAGCTCTTTGAAACCGTGAACGTGACCGAGCGTACCGTTCCGATGAACTATGTCCGACATGTAATACTTGACGGAGACAATGCGGCCTGTCTGGCGAAGAAAGTCGCGGGCTATATCCAAAAGAGCAACAGCCGGAATTAAATCATCAAACCATCTTGCCGGTACCTTTACGAAAATGAAACTTGGACGATCGTTGGGAAACTGCTTACGCGCGTGCATAAGCGAATTTTGCACCGTCTCAATGCTGAACTCGGTAGTCTCGATCTTGCATTTTGCGTCGGCGCAGACAGTCCAATCAGGCAGGACAATCTCGACGTCATAATCCGCGCCTTTTATTTGTCGCGGCTTGACGAAGCGAAAATCGACATCGCCACAGTGCAACATTCGGCCAAGGTCTAACTCCGCGTAGGTAGATTCAATATTCGCGTGTTTAAGTCGTTCTAGACATAACTCAAAGCCGGACACAGTTTGGAGATTCCATAGAAGTTCCGCGAAATCGACGACTTTGAATGTGCTCATTTGTGTTTCGCGGCCGCTGCCACGAACGACGCGCAAGAACCCTGGCTCTACTTTTTCGGGGCTCACATGCTTATTGGCCCACTCCAATCCAAGAAAGTATTTAATGATCGCAATCGAAAGCCAAAAAGCACGCTGAGTGTCATCGCCCTGAATCTCGGGTGGAAAGGCGCTGATCGTCTTCAACAGGTCGTGCCGTTGGAGGAGTGGTCGGTCAACCATTTCAGACAATCCGCTACAGTCTTCTCCGTTTTTCTCTAAGTGTTTCCTGTCCGCGTTAACGCGAGTTCGGGTGCGCTTGAACAAACTTTGGTCCGCCAATGTTTCGCCAATGATACGAGCGAACAAAAGCGGATTCTCGTGCACCGCAAACAACGCTAAGCTACTGAAAACACTGCAAACGGCCTATCGCAAAATGCGTTCGGGACGCAGGGGTCGCAGGTTCAAATCCTGCCACTCCGACCATCCTTTCCGGACTTTCGGGTTTCATCGTAACAGATACCGTAACAGATACGATTTTAGTTCCAATTTTGGAACAACTTTTAGTTGTGTGTGACCGCACAGATACAACCTGATTGAAACTCTCGCGTCCCAATAGAAATACGGAGAGTTGCGGAAGTCTCTAGCCTGATCGGTGATGTGGCCGTGCCGTAAAGGCGCATGATCGAATGGCGGGGCCCCGTCATATGGGAATATTACGCTGGAAAGATGCGATGCCGATGCCCGTTGTCTCGAGAGGAGCGCCTCGTGTCGAATGGGGCTCATTGAGTCCCAACCGCCAATGCGAATTCGCCGGTTAGCCGTGTAAAATCGATGCGCGACTGGGGCTGAATGGAAATCGGGCGTTCGATCGATCTAGCTTGATATTCACCACGAGGACAGTGCACTTTCTGTCAAACAAAACTAACTTCCGGGGCACGGATTACAACATCTGATGCCCTCTGATCATCGAGGAATGCCATCCCCGGTCGGCATCGGAGAAGCGGTCAATCCAGGCGACCGATTACAAGGCGCATAAGTTCATTGTGGCTCGTAATATTGAGGCGGGTATAGGCGCGCTTGCGATATGTGAGTACCGTATTGACGCTAATTCCCCATTCAATGGCCATCGCCTCCGAGCTGAGGCCTTTGGCGATTGAGACGCAAACCTCCAGCTCTCGTTCGGGCAGGGCCGGGCATGCCGCACGAAGGCGGCGTCGAAAGGTGTCTGCGAACGAAGCCGAGTCCGGAGAAGCGAGATCTCGATGTTTGAGAACCAGTGCAAAGAGAGCTTCGAGATTCGATGCGATCTCCAGCATGCCGCGTGTGGGTCGATTAATGCCGCGCTTTGAATACGCGTTGATTTGGACGGTTTCGTTAGCAACCCGCTGAAGAAGCGATAGCCGGCGATCCAGCCCGACGGACATGTAGCAATCATGTCGATAGTCGCTGTCGTCAATCTCAAGGTTTTGCAGTTCGACAAGCATCCTGGCATCGTTCGTGTTCGCAACACGCAGCACTGGGTCAAGCTGCCAATAATGCGCGATATATTTTTTTGCGACGTCATGAGCGATTTGAGATGGGCCATTGTTTGCTGCCAGCAGCACTTGCGGGGGCGAGGTATTGGATCTCGAAAAGATCGTGACGTGCTCACAGTTGCAAAGTTCGCGTGCGAGCATCATGAACGAGTTCTCGAACCGCAAGGTTCCGAGAGATGAGATCAGATCGGCCAGATACCTAGTGAATTTCGGCGCCAGCAGAATTTCTGAATTGGTGAATCTCACTTCCATGTTTCTCCCCCTGTGCGCGAAACACGTTTGGAGATTCCTACCATGCTGCTGTCAAATCTCTTTCAAAGCATGCATTCCGTGCGTGGCGTCGGGCTCCAAGGCAATCGGCTACGTCCATTCGTATTGGCTAAGTAACTGGAATTGCAAGATGATCAGTCGTGATCGAGCGCTGCGTATGATGATGAGAACGCCGGATGACGCTATTCATCCATTATGAATGTGGCGTTCTTGCCATGAATCCAAAAAACGACATCTGAAGCCTTACTGGATATCGACGCAGAACGCGCGAAGATCTCCCCCGCGAAGATTTCGTCCATGTCCGCAGCGAATTCGGTTTTTGCGGTCCGGGCGCGCCGGCAGACGTCGAAATCTCGGCACCTCACCGAAGCCTCTAAGAGGCTGTTATCCATCCGATATTCGTGCTCCACGACGCGCATTTGGGCGTCTCGAAGCGATAGCGCGCGGGCGCATCCGGCCAAAGGAAAATAGCACCTTCGCAAGGCGTATTCCCAACCTCGCGAGCTTCATCGCGACCTCGACACGGTCACAAGCGGATGGGGCTGACAGGTGCCCGGAGGTGCTTGCATGAGACACTAGCGCTTCACGAAGGCGTTATCGGCGGCAAGCCAAATCGGGCAGAGATCCGAATCCATAAATCAACCAGGGGCCGACATTTTGCGGCGCGTTACGAGGGGCAGGGATACAATGCAAACCAAATTCATCAGTTTGGCGATTGCGCTTAGCGGTACGATTGCTTGTGCATCGACGCCTGCGGCGGCGTACGAATCAGGATTTCCAGGATCCGGACAGCCAGCAGGCCTATTCATCACCGCCACGGCGGGAGTGCCTGGGCCAGGCATCTACATGTTTGATCAGCTTCTTACCTACCAGGCGAAGGTTGTCGGGCCGGGTGCACCCCTCGTCAACGGCAACCCGGTCAAGGTTTCTGTGGCCTCCGAGGCCAACGGCTTTCTCTTTGTGCCGGGATGGACATTCCTTGGTGCCACCTACGATGCGGTTATCGTCCAGCCGTTTGCACTTAGCAATTCCGGGTTCAATCCGAGCAATACTGGCCCGGTATTCAACACCCTGCAGGTCGGCGTACGAAACACTTACGTCGTGCCAGTGGAGCTTAGCTGGAAGCTCGGAGACAGCGGTTTCTTCGTCAAGACAGGCCTTGGCTTCCAGCTCCCCACCGGCACCATCACCGGGGCCAATGGGCTGACCAGTATTGGAAGCCCGTGGTACACCATCCAGCCGGAATTGCTCGTTTCGTACCTCAAGGACGGCTGGGCGCTCTCGGCGAATCTCTCTTTGGAAATCAACACCGCCAGTACAGTTACCGGCTATACATCCGGCGACGTTCTTCACGCGGAGTTTCGCGCAACCAAGGCGATCGGCAAATGGACCGTTGGACCCGTCGGCTATTATATGGGGCAGGTCTCCAACGATACCTCAAGCGCCTTCTATCATGGCGCCATCAACCTACAGAGATTCAACATATTCTCCGCCGGACTATTGGTGGGCTATGATTTTGGCGGCGCCCAATTGAATGTTTGGGCGGTCGACCAGTACCACGCCGATGCACATGGGGGGACGCCGCGGTTTGCCGGTGGTCCGGATAGCGCGGCCATCGCGACAGGCTGGAAGGTCCTGGCAAGTCTGAGTTATCGCCTTTGGGCACCCGACGCGCCGGCGGTGCAGCCGGCGCTGTATCGGAAGTAGTAACCGAACCAACGCACCTCCCGACTTGGCGCCATCTGTGGCGCCATTTTTTTGCGCGCAATGCAGTATCTGGGCGGCACCCGGATGTATGTCACTCCTCGCCGAGCCGAATGCATGGTCAAGGCTTGTCCCATGAACATGTGATAGCCACCCAAGCCTGGTGCGGGTACGCCGTATGAAAATATGGAAGCGTGATGCATTATCCGAAAGACCTGAACAACAAGATCGCGTTTGTAACGGGAGGTAGTAACGGCATTGGCGCTGCCACCGTGCGCCTTCTCGCGGATGCCGGAGCCCAGGTTGCGATCGGCTACCATTCGAGCCCGGAGCGTGCGGAGAAACTCAAGAGCGAACTTCCCGCCAACGAACATTCGATGATCCAACTGTCTCTGGAGGATGTATCTAGCATCAGGAATGCCGCTTCCGAATTGAGAATGATGTATGGCCGCCTCGATGTGTTGGTGAATTCGGCCGGGTTTACCAGACCAATTCCGCACCACGATATAGCTACGCTCGATGACGATCTGTTTGGCGACATCCTGTTAGCGAATGCACGCGGACCCTATTCCGTCATCCGCGCGGTCGCGCCGCTGTTGAAGGCCTCGAACGACGCGGTCGTGGTTAGCGTTTCCTCCATTTCTGCCTTTACGGGTTCAGGCAGCAATATTGCCTACTGCGCCGCGAAGGCAGCGCTCGACACCATGACGATGTCGCTCGCCCGCGCGCTCGGACCGAATATCCGTTTTCTGTGTGTGTCCCCCGGTGCGGTCGCCACGGACTTCGTCGCGGGGCGTGATCGGGCCGCGCTGGAGAAGGGCGCAAAATCTACCCCGCTTCAGCGGGTGGTCGAACCCGAAGATGTGGCTCGGGCGATCATGGCCTGCGTTACACACCTCAAAGCGAGTACGGGCATGAGCATCCTGGTCGACGGCGGTCGTCATCTATGAATCGGTTGACGTATCAAGAGAAGCCCCCATGACGATCAATGTTCAAGCCACCTCAAGCACGGATCGCGAAACCACGACAGCGAAATACATGTCCGGTTTCGGCAACAGCTTCGAGACCGAAGCGCTTCCCGGTGCGCTTCCAATTGGCCGGAATTCGCCGCAGAAGGCCAGCTACGGCCTGTATGCCGAACAACTGTCGGGCTCCGCGTTTACGGCGCCACGCAGTAACAACCAGCGTTCGTGGCTCTACCGGATCCGTCCCAGCGTCAAGCACACGTCGCGTTTCGTGCGAATCGACAAGGGCTATATCCGTTCCGCCCCTAACGCCGGAGAGTCGCAGCTTCCCATTGGGCAGCTACGATGGGATCCGGTTGCAATCGGCGCCGAGCCCAGGAATTTCGTCACTGGCTTGTTCACGGTCACGACCGCAGGAGATGTCGAGGCCCAGACCGGCATGGCGTCACATCTGCTGCTGACAAACCGCTCCATGCAGGATGAGTATTTCTCGAATGCCGACGGCGAATTTCTCATCGTGCCGCAGCAGGGCCGGCTGCTGTTCTTCAGCGAGTTTGGGAAGATCGAGGTTGGGCCAGGTGAGATCTGCGTGATTCCTCGGGGTGTCGTCTTCCGGGTCGAACTGCTCGATGGCGAAGCGCGCGCCTATATTTGTGAAAACTACGCCGGCTCCTTCGTCCTGCCGGAACGCGGTCCGGTCGGGGCAAACTGCCTGGCCAATTCGCGTGATTTCCTGACGCCCGTAGCAGCCTATGAGGATCGTGAAGTCCCCAGCGTCCTTTACATGAAATGGTGCGGCGAACTTTTCCGAACCAGCATCGGTCAATCTCCATTGGATGTGGTCGCCTGGCACGGCAATTACGCCCCCTATAAGTATGACTTGAGACGCTATTCACCCGTCGGCGCAGTCGCATTCGACCACCCCGATCCATCGATCTACACCGTGATGACGTCACCATCCGAGAGCGCCGGCACCGCGAATATCGATTTCGTAATCTTCCCCGAGCGCTGGGCTGTCGCTGAAAACACCTTTCGGCCGCCATGGTATCACAGGAATATCATGTCGGAATTCATGGGCCTGATTTATGGCATATATGATGCGAAGCCCGAGGGCTTCGTGCCCGGAGGCATGAGCCTTCACAACATGATGCTGCCCCACGGTCCGGACAAAGCGGCTTTCGAGCACGCAAGCAATTCTGAACTCAAGCCCGTGAAGATCACGAACTCGCTCGCCTTCATGTTCGAGTCGCGGTTTCCCCAGAAGCTGACCGGCTTCTCATCGATGCTGGCAGTCCCGCAGGACGACTATATTGACTGCTGGACGGGTCTCGAGAAGAAATTCACCGGAGATCAATAGTGCATACACGATTGCCGAAAGGCGAGGCTGCTCGCTAGAGAATAATGCCGTGCCCAAATGCACCAATAAGCTCACCTTCCCGGGTGAACAGGGGTGCCACGATCCGTTGTTGACGGCTTCGCTGTCCGTTCCTGCTGACCAAATCGACGCGCTTTGACCACCGTCCCCATTGCAGCGCATGCTTTAGGATCGAATCCGCCTGGGAGGGGTCTCCATTCGGCGCCAAAACGGTAGCCGGCGTTCGTCCGCAAATCTCCGCCTTGGTGAATCCGGAGGTTTGTTCGGCAAGCGAATTCCAGCCTATGATGCGGCTTTGGAGATCCGTGACGACGACCGGATGCGGGAGCTGTTCAAGGACAAACGCGTATTGAGCAAGCGTACGTGGCTGCAGAGATTGCGGCTGCGATCGTTCGACGATCGCCTGGAACGTCGCGACAGTTTCCGGTTCTGGCGCTATGCCGAGTTCCCGGCGCAGATTTCGCGTCAGGCGCTGATAGTGGTCGATCGCCAGCGACGCATATCCTTGCGTGGCATAGGCTTGCATCACCGCGCAGTGAGCGGACTCGTCGAACGGATCGAGTGCCAGGATAGCTCGCGCTGTACGCAAACGACGTTCGGAATCCTCGCTGCCGGCACGCAGCGCCAGGGCCGCCGCAAGTCCACGTTGCGCAGTCTGCCGGAACCTCTCGCGCTCGCCCAGAATCCATTCGTCAAATTGCTCCTGATCTAGTTCACCAAACGCAAGAAAATCTCCCTGATAGAGCGCTTCGGCGCGATCGAGCGACGACATCGTCTTTTCAATGGTCAGGCGGGTCAGCTCGAAAGCATCGACCCAGACTTGGCTCGCATCGATCCACACCACGCGTCCGTCAGCTCGGATCAAGTCATCGCCAAATGATTTGCGCGCTTCCGATAATGCCTGGCTCAAGCTGTGGCGGGCCTGGATCTCAGTCCGGTCTCCCCACAGAAGCCCACATAACGCCTCGCGCGCGATCCGCCTTCCGGCGTGCATCCCGAGGTAGGCGATCAGCGCGGCTGTCTTCCTTGTCGAAAGTCGAATCTCGCAGTCGTCGCCGAACTGAAAGCGCAATCCGCCGAAGGTACTCAGTCGCAGTTGGCGCATATTTTTCCTTCCCCGAATTTGTTTTTTCCGAAATTATTTTTGGACCATTCTACCGATCTTGACGTTCTTTTGATAGGGCGCGTTGTACGACTTTCGAGGTGTCTGGCTGGCAAGGGTGGAACCGGCATTTTTCCAGGACAGATTGGCAGATCGGCGCGCGGCGGGAAACCACGCATAGTCAGGCCGCATCCGATCAGTTTGACATTGTTTTGAGACCCCTCTGCGAAGACACCGCAACGAACGAGACGCTTTGCGGGCAAAACGAGCAGGTAGGCAGTGTGGTTGATCCCGGCCGACATCGACAAAGTCGCGGCCGCGATCGATGCATTGCCGCCGGATCGTCGGCTGATCACAGACTCGATCGGTGGTCGGCAGATTTGATCGGCCCGAAATTGCTCGCGTCGATTCTTTGAAAGTTGGAAGCGATGACGGAACGACTCGACGGTGCTGCCCTTCGCACGCTGTTTACGGCAGCTCGCAGCCACAACGTCTGGCTCGATCGGCCGGTCAGCGACGATCTGCTGGTTGAAATCTACAATCTAGCCAAGATGGGACCAACTTCGGCAAATTGTTCGCCTGCGCGCTTCGTATTCTTGCGCACGGCCGATGGTAAGGAAAGGCTGCGACCAGCTCTCGGCGTTCGCAATGTCGAAAAGACCATGAAGGCCCCGGTGACGGTGATCGTCGCCTACGACCGGATGTTCTTCGAAGCGCTGCCCAGGCTTTTCCCGCATGGGGATGCGCGATCCTGGTTCGTGTCATCGCCGACACTGGCGGCCGAGACTGCGGCGCGCAATTGCGCACTGCAGGCGGCCTATCTCATGCTCGCCGCTCGGGCGCTTGGATTGGACGCCGGTCCGATGTCCGGTTTCGATCAGGGCATCGTGGATGAAGCCTTCTTTGCGGGGACGACCTGGAAGTCGGACGTGCTGATCAATCTCGGCTATGGCGATGCGACGGCATTGTTTGGACGACTTCCACGCCTCGGACTGGATGAAGCATGTCGCTTTGCGTGATCGATACGACTGCAACGGTTCGCCGAAGGTCGGCGGGGACCAACGGGGTACTCGCCGAGCTAAAATGCCTGGAACGGCGCTGCGGCTGGGGCGACGGCAAGAAGCCCGTATCGAACGAAGGTTAGCCCGCCATGGTGAGTTGCCTAACATTGGTTCGCAACTCGCATGCCCTCGCGGGGCGAGAGTGCGAGTTCAACCATACCATGTGCGGACTGTCGATCTCATCCGAGTACGCCGGGTCGGACTTGTTTGCGACCGACCCAAAGGCTGTCACTTGCGAGCATTGCCGACAGGCGCTCTCCTCTGTTGATCGGTCGAAAACGTCGCCTGAACCGGTCGGCGATCCAAAATCACTGGTTGCCCGGCTGATCGCGCAACTGAACGCAAACGATCCGCGGGGCTTGGCGCTGTCGCTCGATGGCAAGCTCGCCAACCACTTCACCCCCGCAAGACTCAGTCGGCTGCATGTCATGTTTCCGGCCTGGCAAGCCGTGATCGGAGAGTCGATCGCTGAGGGCGAGACGGTCGTCCTGCGTTACCACGTCACCTGTACCGATGCCTTTGGTCTTCTTGGTGCAAGCGGGCCGGCAACCAAGCGAGGCCAGGTCGCTATTTTTCGCCTGTCCCGGCACCGCGTCGTCGAAGTAAGCGCAATCGTCGATGATTTTGGCATCTGGGCCGAGGTCTCTCCGCCTAAATACACCTCGCTGAGATGCGCGTGTCATCCCGGCGCGCCCGCCGATTATCAATGCACGACCTAGAGAGGACTATTATGGGCACAACGCCAGTCATTCCTGATCAACTCGCGGCGCGCGTTCGCATCACGCAATTGCTGGACGAGTTTTCAAACCGCGTCGACCGCGGTGTTTCCGTCGCCGATTTGCTCGAAGAGCAGTCGCGTTTTGTGACGCCGGCATGGAACGCGGAAGGGCGTGACAAGATAGCCGAAAAACTGCTGTCGCTGGCTCAGTCGCGGAATGAAAATGGCCGTGAGGCACGTCACATCAGTGCAACAGTCAATGCGGAGGATCTGGGGGCCGGCCGGTTTAGGGTCCGCTCGGTCATGCTTGTCATGATGCTCGATCGGGAAACCGGAGCCAACGGTGTCATGAACGTGGGGGATCACGACGACATTGTGGCGATCGACTCCGCCGGCATCTGTCGCTTCGTCGAACGGACCATGAAGCCTGCGTTGAAATTTACGCTGAGCGCATGAAGAAATTCACACGCCGACCGGCGGGTTCATCGGCTGTGCCGCTCGACCCCGTGGTTGCGAGCGGCACCGCTGCCCCCAACTGTTGCAAGAGGAGCCGCTAGAGGATAATGCCGTGTCCGAAAGCGCCGATGAGTTCGCCCGCGGGGCTATACAGCGGCGCCACAATGCGCTGTTGATGGCAATGTCGGCCGTCCTTGCCGATCATGTCAACGCGCTTTGACCATCGGCCGGACTGCAGCGCTCGCTTGAGGATCGAGTCGGCCAGCGACGGATCCCTGTCTGGTGCGTAGAGCAGGGTGGGAGAGCGCCCGCAGATTTCGTCCTTGGTGAAATGGAAGGTCTCTTCGGCGAGTAGGTTCCAGCCGACGATACGGTTTTGGGTGTCGGTGACGACAACCGGATGGGGCAATTGCTCGAGGACAAAGGCATACTGCGTCAACGTGCGGGGTTGCAGCGTTTGCGGCTTGGATTGTTCGGCGACGGTCCAAAATATCGCTACCGTCTCCGGATCGGGGGCGACGCCGAGTTCCTGCCGCAAGGTCCGGACTAAATGGTGATAATGGTCGACGGCAAGCGGTGCGCAGCCCTGTGCGGCGTAGGCCTGCATCAGCGCGCAATGCGCGGACTCGTCGAACGGGTCAAGCGCCAGAATGGCGCGCGCTGTGTTGAGGCGACGCTCTGCATCAGTCTCGCCGGCACGTAACGCTAGGGCCATTGCCAGCCCGCGCTGTGCGACCTGTCGAAGTCTCTCGCGTTCGCTCAGAAGCCAGTCGTCGAATCGCTCCTGATCCAGTTCGCCAAAGGCAAGAAAGTCTCCCTGGTAGAGGGCTTCGGCCCGATCAAGCGATGACAGCGTCTTTTCCGAGGCAAGGCGCAGCAACTCGAGGGCATCGACCCACACTCGGGCAGCGTCGATCCAGATCGCCTGTCCGTCGGCTTGAATCAAATCATCGCCGAACGCCCCGCGGGCTTCGGACAATGCCTGGCTCAGGCTGTGGCGCGCCTGGCTTTCGCTCTTGTCGGCCCAGAGCAGGCCGCGCAGAGCTTCTCGTGGAAGACGCCGGCCCGCGTACATGCAGAGGTAGGCGACAAGCGCGGCCGTCTTCCGCGTCGAAAGCCGAACTTCGGAATCGCTGCCGAAATGCAGGTGCAGTCCGCCGAAAGTCGTCACGCGCAGCTGGCGCATATGCCCTCCCAAGTCGCCTCCCGAGTGGCTTTTACCGTCCCAGGGGTTTTGACGTTCCTTTGACATCGCTGTTTTAGCAAAATTGCATGTTTGCCTTACATCGCATCTTGACGAGAGCGGCGGCGCTCTATGCTGATCGCCCGGCGGTCATCGACGGAAATGTCCACCTCACCTACGGCGTTCTCGCCGAGCGTGTCCAGCGTCTTGCGGGCGCGCTTGCCGGACGCGGGCTTAAGCCGGGCGATCGTGTGGCCTTGCTCGGAAGGAATAGTTTCCGATCACTCGAGGTCCATCTCGCATGTGCACATGCGGGATTGATTCTGGTTCCCCTCAACATCCGGCTGGCCCAATCTGAAATCGCTTTCATCCTGAACGAGACCGGCGCCCGGCTTCTGTTACGGACGCTTCCGCTCGACGTTGCCGGGCTCGAAACTCTCGCTTGGGAGGACGACGACGCGATCTGCGAAGGCACCTACGAACGGGAGATCGCGGCAGGTGAACTTGCTTCCCCGTGTCCGGTCGACATCAATAGTATTGCCCAGATATTCTATACCAGCGGTACCACGGGACGGCCGAAGGGGGTTTGCCTCACCCACCGCAATCTGGTTGCCAGTGCACTGGATTCGATCCTTGGTCTCGAGATGAACCAGCGAGATGTGTGGCTTCACGCATCTCCGATGTTTCATCTGGTCGATGCCTTTGCGATCTGGGGAGTATCGCTGGTCGGCGGCCAGCATGTCGTCGCTCACTTCGAGCCCGATACGTTTGGACCGCTTGTGGAGCGCGAGCGGATTACAAAGACCAGCCTTCCGCCCACGCTGCTCGACAAGATCGTACGCGAGTCACCGGTCGCAAAATACGATCTTCGGTCTCTCGACCGAATTAGCTATGGCGGCTCGCCGATGCAGGATGCGGTCTATCGTCGATGCGTCGAAACGCTTCAATGCCGCTTGTTGCAGGCTTACGGCCTCAGTGAAGGGTCTGGTTTCGTTTGCCACCAGATGCCAGAGGACAATCCGGATCAGCTCTCGCTTGTCAACACAGTGGGACGTCCGACCGTGCATGTCGATGTCGCGGTGTTCGATGGCGACGGAGAACAACTCGGCGATGGCCAGATCGGTGAACTGTGCTTGCGCGGCGCACGCGTCATGCGTGAATACTGGAACAATCCTACGGCCACCCAGGCGGCCTTCCGCGCGGGATGGTATCAGTCCGGCGACCTCGGCGTTCGCGACGCATCTGGCCAATTCCGTATTGTTGGCCGCAAGAAGGAAATGATCATCTCCGGCGGAGAGAACGTGTACCCTGCCGAGGTCGTCAATGCCCTGATCGCCCATCCGCGTGTCGCGGAAGCTGCCGTGTTCGGGGTGCCCAGCGAACGCTGGGGTGAGGAGGTCCGCGCCGTGGTCTATCCGCTTGGCGGGGACGTCGCCGGACTGACCGCAGATGTCCTGATCGCACATTGCCGCGAGCTGGTCGGCGGGTACAAGGTCCCGAAGAGGATCTACATTTCACTGGACCCCTTGCCCAAGAGCGGTCCCGGAAAGATTGCGACTGCCGCATTGCGGGAACACTACCTTCAAAAGGAAACAACATGACGCTCGATACGAACAAGTTCCGTCTGCGGCGCTTCATGGACGAGTTGGTTGCAGCCGGTGAATGTGTCGTGCATTCCGATCCCATCGATCTGGTCGATATCGCGGCCGTACTGGACGGAAACGACAAGGCGGTCTGGTTCAAGTCGGCCGGGCCGGAGCGCGCCGAAGTGGTCGGCAACGTGATGGGATCGCGCCGGCGGATCGCCATGGCCTTCGGTGTCGACAGCCAGGACTTGCCGCGGGTCCTGCGCGAGCGTTCACAGGGCGCTATCGCTCCAATCGAAGTGTCTTCGGAGCAGGCGCCGGCACATCAGGTCGTGCGCACAGGGGAGGCCGCCGATCTCTGTTCGCTGCCTGTATCGCTGCAGCATGGGCGCGACGGAGCGCCGTATATCTCCGCGAGTATCGATTTTGTGCGGGATTCTCAGACCAGTGGCACCAATATCGGTTGCCGTCGCATGATGCTGCGGGGAACCCGCACCGCTGGTGTCGACCTTAATGCGCCGAGCGATCTGCGCGCGATCTATCAGCGGGCCAGCTCGGCGGGAAAAAAGCTCGAAGTGGCCTATGTGATCGGGTCGCATCCGGCGGATTTCCTGACCGCGACCTCATCGATGCGTCCGATGGACGAACTGCATCTGATGGGCGCCTTGCGCGACACGCCGGTTCCGATCGTCCGTTGCAAGACCATCGACGTGATGGTCCCGGCCGATGCCGAGATCGTGCTGGAGGGCTATCTCGATGAAAACGGGCTGACGGAGCCCGAAGGGCCGTATGGCGAGTTCCTCGGCTACTACGGCGCCGTCAAGCGCAATCCGGTGTTTCACCTCACCGCCATCGCGCGGCGGGCGGATGCGCTGTTTCAGACCGTCACGATCGGCGGCCGCTTCCTAGGACGGACCGACACCGCGCAGCTCGTCGCGGCAAAAACCGAGGCTTCGATCTGGGTGTCGCTCGAAAATGCCGTGCGCGAGCCGGTCGCCGTGTGCTGCTCGGCGTCCTGCGGCGGAATGTTCAACGTGCGGGTGTCGCTTCGCCAGCGCTATCCCGGCGAGGCCCGCAACGTCATTGCGGCAGTGTTTGCGTCCACAGCAGACGTGAAGAACGTTTTCGTGGTCGACGAAGACATCGATGTTTTCGACGATGGTCAGATCGATTGGGCGCTGGCGACGCGATTCCAGGCCGACAAGGATTTTGTTGCTGGCTCCAACTTCCGGGCCGTCCCGATCGATCCATCGCTTGAAGGGCGTCGGTCCGGCAGCAAGGGTGGTTTCGATTGCACCAAACCGCTCAATCTGTCGCGATCGCTTGAATACGCTATTCCTGCGCCGCCGGTGATGCCGGAACGTATATATGCAAGCATCTGGGCCGCGCTCGAAGCAGGGCCCGCCACATTTCTCGACCTGATGTCCGCCGCCGGCACGCGCGACGGCCGTGAAATTTTACGCGAGCTCGAAGTCCTTACAGCGCAGGATCGTCTTCTCCGTGATGAGGATGGACGTTATGCTCTGAAGGAGACAAGAACATGAAGAGACTCACAGTTTTTCTGGGCTTGTTGCTCCTGGCCGATCCTGCTTTCGCAGTAGACCGGTGGAACGTTGGGATTATTGCACCAACCTCGGGCGCGCTCTCGACGGTCGGCACGCGTCAGTTGTCCGTCGTGCAATGGTGGGCGCAAGACATCAACGCCAAGGGTGGAATTCGTGGACGTCAGATCAACCTGATCCACTGCAATGACGAGGCCAGTCCTGAGAAAAGCGTAACCTGCGTCCGCGATCTCATAGGCCGTGGTGTCGTGCTGCTGCTCAATGCCTCGATCACGGGGCCGATCTTGGCCGCGATGCCGTTGTTGCAGAACGGGCCGGTGATGGTGACCCCGTCGCCGAACGTGGTGCCACCGGCGAACAGCTACGTCTTCCAGACCAGCCCTTCCGATCTCGAGCTTACCAAGGCTATTGCGGCTTACGCGCAGGCGAACGGCGTCAATCATATCGCGATGGTGGCTTCGACGGATGCCTCGGGTGAGGTCGGCGTGACCAGCGCGGCGGCGGTTTTTCCAAAGGAGGGGATCGTCTACAAGCTGGCGCGCATTGACTTGCGCGCCAGCGACGCCTCAATTCAACTCGCCAATGTGGTGAGCGACGGTGCATCCTTGATTTATTCCAACTATTCGGGTGGCGGCGCCGCCACCGTCGTCAAGAGTTATTCGAATTTCGGATTCGAGCATCCGCTTCTCGTCAGCTACGCTAATATTTCGGATTCGTTCCTCAGGCTGGTGAAGGACGATATGCCGAAGCGGTTGCTCGCGGTCGGCCTCAAGGCCGCGGCTCCCGAGCTGGTGACCGATGCAGCGGACCGTGCTCATCTGGACTATTTCACGAACTCTTATCTGGCCTGGAAGAATGAACCCGTCGATCACCTCAGCATCCTCGGCCTGACGATGGCTGACTTCGCGACCGCCGTTCTCGAACATGTCGATGACCCGGCCAATCCCGCGGCCGTGCGCAAATATGTCGAGTCGAATCCCATTGCGAGCGTGGCGACCTTGCATTTCTCAGCGCAGAGCCATGTCGGCCTTTCCGCCAGCGACGTCGTCGTGCTCGAATATAACAAGGGGCACTGGGAAAAGGCGGGACCCCCGAAATGAGTCCGCTTTCGCAGGCAATTGTCAGCGGCATGATATCCGGTACCATCTACGTACTTCTCGCGACCGGATTGATTATCGCCTTTCAGACCACCCGTATCGTCAATCTCGCGCATGGCGAGACCTATTCGATCGCGGGACTGGTGACGGCCGCGGTGGCTCACGCCGGGCTACCAGTGGCGTTGGCGATCACCGTTGGAATAGCTAGTGCGGTGGTTTACTCCGTCGCGATCGAGCGCGCCCTGTTGCGGCCGCGCGCGAACTGGCCGGTATCGAGTCTGATCCTGATCAGCCTCGCGGCCGCGTTCCTCAGCCGGGGCGTATTGCTGGTCGTCTTCGGGCCGGATGCCGCGTCTTTCAAGCGCATCTTTGCGGGAGCTCCGTTCCGCGTCGCCGGAGGCATTATTCCCCAACAGGGCTTTTGGCTCGTCATCATCGGCCTAGCCGCCGCGCTCGTCACCGCGCAATTATTGACCCGAACCCGCATCGGCAAGCAATTGCGCGCAACCGCCGAGAACGCCGACGCCGCGCAATTGCTCGGCGTCAATGTCGATGCCGCGCGTATGATTTCCTTCGCGCTGGCCGGCCTGCTGGGCGGACTCAGCGCGGTTCTTCTGGTCCCTCTGATCTCGGTCGACTATCAAGCCGGGCTCGGAATGACGTTGCGCGGGTTCATTGCGGCATCGCTCGCCGGCATGTCGCCGTTCGGCGCTATCTTCGGCGGCCTTGCACTCGGCCTTGCGGAAGCGCTGGTGACCACTTATTTCGGCGCTCTTGCACAGGATCCGATCATTTTCATTGTGCTGATTGCTGTGGCGCTCTGGCAAAGCCGACATGTCCAGTTCGGCGGGAGCGTCAGGGCATGACGCGAAAATCCGTGCTGATTGCGGCCGTCGCGCTGCTGCTTGTGATCACTCCGCCCACGGGGCTGATTCCCGGCTGGACGCCCGCTCTGGCGACGAATGTGGCGTTGACCGCGCTGGCGCTGGTCGGCCTGAACATCATTTTTGGCGTGGCGGGGATGCTGGCCTTCGGTCAGGCCGCTTTCATGGTGGTTCCCGCGTATTTTGCCGGCGTGCTCGAGCGCGCTGGTTTCTCGTCTGGACCCGCCATCGTCATCGGACTGGTGGTTGGCGTTCTTCTGGCGCGCGGATTGGCGGAACTCTTCGTCAGGTTGCCCGGCGTCTATCTCGCCTTCGGAACATTAGGGTTCGGCTTCGTGGTGGAGGGGCTGGCACGCGCCTTTCCGGCCTGGACCGGCGGCGCGTCTGGCCTGGTGTTTTCGGCTGGCCGTGCGATCGGTCAGGAGGTTTGGTACGTCCTGGCGATCGTCGCGCTCTTTATCGGTCTGGCAGGTTATGTCCTGTTGATGCGCGGAGCGATGTGGCGCCGCTTGAGAACCATCAAGCATGACGAGCTGGTCGCCTGGGCTGTCGGCATCGACGTCACGCGAGCCAAGGTCAGCGCCTTCACCATTGGATGTTTCTACGCCTGCGTCGCTGGCACGTTGCTTTGCTACTACGTCGGTGTAGTGGTGCCGGAGGATGCCGGCGCGCAGAAGTCCTTGTCGCAGATCGGCATGGTGATCATGGGCGGTCCGGCTCTCGCGCTCGGGCCGGTCGTCGGCGCATCGCTTGTGGCCTGGCTGTTCTTCGCGGCCGGATATGGCGGACATTATGAATCACTGGTCTACGGCGTCGCTTTTCTCTCCGCGGTCCTCTACACCAAGAACGGACTGCTCGGCCTGCTGCCTCAGTCGTGGTTCGATGCGACACCGGTAAAACGGTTGACGGCGACGGACGATGCAGAGTCGGCCGCTCCGTCCGCCGATCCGACTCGAATCGGGGTATGTCTGCGTGTGCAGGATGTGGGGAAGAGATTTCAGGGATTGGTCGCTCTGGAAGATGTGAGCTTCGACGTCGCTGCCGGTGAGGTGTTTGCGTTGGTTGGCCCCAACGGCGCCGGCAAGTCGACGCTGTTCAATGTGATTTGCGGGATCATCGAACCGACTACGGGACGCGTTGCGGTCGCCGGTCGGGATCTTGCTGCGCTGCCGATCCACCGCCGCGCGCCGCTGATCGGACGGGCCTTCCAGGTCGCCCGCCTGGTGCCGGATCTGACGGCTGCCGAGAACGTCATGGTGCGGATCGACAACATCACCCCGGATTTGAGTGAAACGGAGCGCCGCATGGCGGCGCTGAGGCAGCTCAAGGCCTTCGATCTTCTGCAGCACGCTGACCAGCCTGTGAGCACGCTCAGTATCGGCCAACACAAATTGATCGATCTGGCGCGAGCCGCCGCCGGCGACCCAGTGCTGGTGCTGCTCGATGAACCTGCGGTCGGTCTGACCGAATCCGAACTGGTTCATCTTCAGGAGGTGATCAGAAAACTGCAACGGCGTGGAATTGCCGTTGTGATCGTCGAGCACAATATCGACTTTGTGTCGTCGGTTGCTTCGCGCGGTTTGGTGCTCGACAGCGGCCGGCCGGTCGCAACCGGCACGATGCGGGATATCCTCGCCGACACGCGCGTGCAAAAGATCTATTTCGGAGCGCTGGCATGAACGCTTCTCTTGCCATCCGGGCCCTCAGCGGTGGCTACGGCCGTCTCGCGGTGTTTCGCGACCTCAGCCTCGATCTCTCCACGCAACGGGTGCTTGGCATCCTGGGACCGAACGGCGTGGGAAAAAGTACGCTGCTGAAGACCATTGCGGGGCTGCTGCCTGCATTGGGTGGCGACGTTCGGCTGCAGGGAACATCGATCGGAATGCGATCGACGTATGAACGCACGCGCGCCGGCCTGGTTCTGGTGCCGGAAGGCCGGCAGATTCTGGTCAAGCTCAGTGTGCGGGAGAATCTCGATTTGCCCCGGGCGGCCGGTCGTCTGCCGCCGGCAGCATTCCGCACCCGCCTTGACGAGATACTGGCGTTGTTTCCCAGGCTGCAAGAGCGCCTCAATCAGTCCGGCGGGGCGTTGAGCGGCGGCGAACAGCAGATGCTCGCGATCGCACGGGCCCTGCTGCTCGATCCGGCCGTACTGATGCTTGACGAACCTACCCAAGGGCTCGCGCCGATCATGATGAACCAGGTGCTGGGCGCGCTGCAAAAGCTTCGCGGGCGTTTCTCCATGCTTGTCGTCGAACAGAACAAGACATTCCTCCACGCGCTGGCCGACGACGTGCTCACGATGCGCGGCGGCCAGCTTTCCTCGATTGAACATACGGAGTCCAGCCATGGCTACTGAAGCGCAAACCACGGTCGTGATCGATGGCGACGGCCTGCCGCGCGGCTTTCTGGAGCCAGCCCTCGATCGGCGAACTATCGAATTTGAAATCACCGAGGACGGCATCGGCGTGATCAGGCTAAATCGTCCCGAGAAACTCAATGCATTCGACGAACGCCTGATTCGCGAAATGCGGACCGTCGTCTGGAAGGCGAATTTCGATGACAAGGTGCGGGTACTGGTGATCACCGGTAATGGCCGGGCCTTCTGCTCGGGCCGCGATATCCGCGGGCTTGACTACGAGAACAATCTGACCACGCCGCAATATCGCGCCTACGTCCGTGCCAATCACGAACTGTTCGACGACATCGAGGCGATCGAAAAGCCGGTGATCGCCGCGGTCAACGGCATATGCGCCGGCGGCGGCGTCGAAATGGCGATCGCCTGCGATTTCCGCCTTGCTTCGACCAACGCCTCCTTCCTTCTCCCGGAGAACCAGCTGGGTGTTATTCCGGCTTCCGGCGCCTGTTCGCGCATGATCCAGATGATAGGAATTGGCCGATTGAAGGAGATGATCATCGCGGTCGAGCCGGTTGACGCGGCGGAAGCCTACCGCATTGGCCTCGTCAATCGGGTGTACGAGCCGGCGGAACTTCTCCCGAACACCATGGCTTTTGCGCGCAAGCTGCTGACCAAGGCGCCGCAGGCGATGGGCATGGCAAAACACATCATCAATACCTGCCAGAACGTCGACACGGAAACCGGCCGGCTGCTTGAGCGGCTGGGACAGTCCGTCTTGATCCGAACCGAAGACAACAAGGAAGGCATGGGCGCTTTCCAGAGCAAACGGCCGGCCAAATTTCGCGGTGTGTGATGACCCCGGGCTTGTATATGGAATTGAAAGGCGATCAGGCCGATCCGGTTTTGCTGCTGCACGGCCTCGGTGGCAATGGAGCCGTATGGGATCCACTCATTCGATCGCTGCTCAAGCATGGATTTGGCACGATTGTACCGGATTTCAGCGGTCATGGCCGCTCGGCCTGGTCGTCGAGCTATAGTTTGGAGCAACAGGCGGCTGCCGTCGCGGCGCTGCTGCCGTGCGAGCGCCCCGTGAAGATCATCGGGCATTCCATGGGGGCGAGTGTTGGATTGCTGTTGGCGAGCGGCAGTCTCGGTATCAACGTTTCAAGCGTTTTCGCCATTGGCCTAAAGGTTGATTGGTCCGAAGAGGAAATCGAGCGCCTGGGCGAGATCCGGCCCGTTCGGCATTTTGCGACACGGCCGGAGGCTTCACAGCGATTCCTCCGCGTCACCGGGCTCGCTGGTCTGATCGGTGAGGACGACAGCTGTGTGCGGGCCGGGGTGTTCGAGGACGACGATGGATTTCGACTCGCAACGGACCCCAAGACTGCCTGTGTTGTTCAAGAGCCGGTTGCGCCGCTTTTGATCCGCGCCCAAGCCTGTGGGTGTCCGCTACGGCTGTCTTGCGGCGACGAAGACCGTCTTGTGGGCATCGCGAGCCTGCGGAAATGGGATCGTGATGCCGTTGTTTTCCAAGGCTATGGACACAACGCGCACCTCGCGGCGCCGCTGGTTTTGGAATCCTTTCTTGAGCAGGCACCAAAGCGGCCGCAGGCTGCCAAGGGCGGGTGAAAAGTTGGAGAACATCATGAACGCGGGGCCGGAGGGAGACGAGCGGCGGCGCCTGATCGTCGGAATGACCGGCGCGTCGGGAGCGATCTATGCTGTCCGGCTTCTGGAATTACTCAAGGATACTGACATTGAGACCCATCTCGTCATGTCGCGCGCGGCGAAGATGACGCTGGCGTACGAAACCGACTTCAAAATATCGGATGTGGAGAAACGCGCAAGCGTTGTCCATTCCAACGAGAACATCGGTGCGGCGTGTTCCAGTGGATCATTCAGGACCATGGGCATGGTGATCGCTCCGTGTTCGATCAAGACGATGTCCGAGATCGCGACCGGGGTGACGGGAAACCTGCTGTCCCGTGCAGCAGATGTCGCATTGAAGGAGCGCCGTCGCTTGGTTTTGCTGCTGCGCGAGACGCCATTGCACCTCGGCCACCTACGGACCATGGCCGCGGTCACGGAAGCCGGAGCCGTTGTCTATCCACCGGTCCCTGCATTCTATTCGCGACCCGCATCGCTGGCTGACATGATCGATCATACGCTGTATCGCGTGCTCGATCTCTTCGATATCGACTTTGGCAAGATCCGTCGATGGACCGGCGAGAAGGGGCGATCGGGGTCCCAGCCGTAGGCTCGTTTGGAGATATCCTGTGATGGAAACGTCGGCGTCGCTCCCATTGGATCATCCCTTCTGGCAATTCTCGCTGCGGGTTTACGCCGTCCCGGAGGCCGCCGCGGAATGTCTGCATCTTCAGCGCGCGCGCTCAGTCAACGTTAATGTGTTGCTGTTCTGTAGCTGGATTGGCGTGTCTCGCCGCATTGCGTTGGATGCCGCCGATATTGGATTGATCGAAAGCGAGATTCACGGCTGGCACACATTCATAGTGCTTCCATTGCGAGAAATTCGCGACCGCCTCAAATCGTCGCCCGAGATGCAGCACCAGCAGGTGCAGGCGCTTCGCCATCAGATTCTTGCTAACGAGCTGTACGCGGAGCAAGTCGAGCAGGCGTTGATATTTCAGCAGGCAGAGCGCCTGCCGATGCGGCTGGGCTCCGGAACGGCCCGCGACATCGTGGCCGGCAATATCGGTTTGCTCTGTAGCCTGGCGCCAGCTTCGAAGCTGCATGACGCGCCGATATCGGTATCCGCGCTGATCGAGGCGTCGCTCGCGTATGGAGGAGATCGATTAGATTCGCCTTGAGTTGGGGCTCTCCGCGAACCCTTCGATGCCAACTGTCAGGCGGCGGATGTGTGCCACAAGTCCGTGTGACTGCAGTGCGGTTCGATACGTCATACTTGTTCGTCGGCGATTTCGGCGTGTCATAGCCGCACGGCGGCCGATCGCGTGCCTGCGTGCAGGGCAGGTACCTTGCACGGTCATCAATCGCATAAAACTCCGGGACGAGACCAAAATCATCGGGAGGGCGACATGAGGTCTGCACTGTTGGCCGTGTTCAGCTTGATCTGCGGAGGCATGACGAGTGCACAGTTCCCGGCGAAAGCCGAAGAACAGCGACTGCTATTTACTTCGCTCAGCCCTCCGAACAGTCCGAACAGTGCGTTTTTCAATGAGTGGGCGAAGCGCGTCAATGAAAGGACGAAAGGCGCCATCAAGGTCGAAGTACGCGACGGCTTCGCACTTGCAAACTACGAGAACGTCTACAGCCGGGTTCTCGATGACGTGGTGCAGATTGGTTGGGCGACATTTCCGACCCTGGCTGGAAAGTTTCCGTTAGCCGAAATTCCGGGATTGCCTTTCATCGCCGATAATTCTGAGCATGCCGCCGTGGCGCTCTGGCGCCTCTACAAGACCGGCTTGCTGGATTCGGAGTTCCGCGACGTCGTGCCGATCTGGGTCGCGGTATATCCGCCCCCTCGCTTGCATCTGACGAGGCCTCCGCACTCCCTGAGCGATCTCGCTGGTCTCAAGATAGGAACGTCGGCGCGATACGAGGCGGCGCTGGTCGAGAACCTGGGCGGCACGCCGATATCGGTTCGTCCCACTCAATTATACGAAATGCTACAGCGTCATACGATCGACGGAACCGCGATGTCGTGGGCCGCATTCGAGCCGTTCAACCTCAAGGAGGTGACATCCTATCATGTCGAAATCCGGTTCGGAGGTGGTAGCGGCATGTTCTTCATGTCCAGAAAGAAGTTCGACACATTGCCGGCGGATGCGCGCAAGGCGCTTGAGGAGGAGGGCGGTGAACCGATGAGCCGGGAGTTCGGTATCTACCTCGATAAGCAAGCCGCGCGACAGCGATCGATTGTCGCCGGCATGCCTGACAAGCATACGATCGAGGAGCCGAGCGATGCGCAGATCAGAAGCTGGCGTGAAAAAGCCCAGCCGATTATCGAAGCCTGGATCAAGACCCGGCCGGGAGGCAGCGGTCAGAAAGTCTTTGATAGCTATCGCGAATTGATCGCCAACGCGCAGGCAGGCAAGTAGTCGCGGACCGGCTGGCGTCCGCCACGATGTCGACCGGCGAGCTCAATGGACAGGGCCCGCCTTGATCCATTCACCGTTCTTGAGTTCAACGATCGCGAGGTCCTGGGTCCCCATGCCGACGTGGCTCTGTGGTGAGAAGCGGATCGTCTGAAAGCTCTTGACCGGCGTGGTGTGAAGAAACTCACGTACGGCGATCGCATCGTCGGGATGATCGACGTTGCGCAAGATGGCCTCTGCGGTATCTGCCAGGCCAAGCGCCATCAAGCTCTGCTGATCGATGCGCGTGCCGGTAAGTGCCTTGTAGCTCACGGCAAATGACCGCGTTCGTTCGCGCTCCGCCGGATCGGTGAGCAATTCCGGGACGGTTGCCTTGACGCCGGTTCCCAACAGACGCTCCGGCAGATCATTGCGGATAAGTTCAATGAACTGATCGGAGATATTGGCATAACTGACAATCAAGGGCTGCGTGAGGCCGAGGTTTGCGTAGCTCTTGACGACCGCGGCCGCGGAGCCGCCTGAATAGGCCGAAAAGATCACCTTGGTGCCTTCGCCGGCGATCTGTGCGAGTTGAATTGAGGCATCCGTGGCACGAAGGTCGATGCGGGCAAGATCGATCCCAATCTGGTGATTTGGCAGAACTTCGCGCGCCCGCGCTGTCGCAGCCTCGCCGCTGGCATCGGTTGCAGCAATCATGCCCAGTCTGTCGATATGATTTTCGGACAGATAGTTGGCGAGGATTTCGATCAGATTGAGGTCGGACGGACTGGTTTGGAAGACGAAGCTATCGGGCGGTGGCACGACTCCGGGAGCTGGGGTCAGCATCGCCGGCCCCTGAGCGACCAATGGCATGGTGGCGCGGATTGCGCCAGTGACCGAACAATTGAGAAGTAAAAGAACATGCTGGGACAGCAGGTCGCGAATGCAGGTCACGGCATGCTCGGGATTCGCCTCGTCGTTGCAATGAACGAGACGTATGGGATTTCCTCTGATTCCGCCGGCGGCGTTGACCTCGCGCTCCCACCACCGCAAGGCTGCGAGCTCCCTGCTTCCAACCGTTGCTGCCGGCCCGGTCGTCGGGGCAATGACGCCAATCTTCAGCTCTTCAGCAGTTGCTGCGCCGCCGCACAGGGTCAAAGACGTAGCAAGCATGAAACAGAGCGCAGGCTTCATCAGTCCACCTAATCCTTCTTTCCCATATCGATATCATAGAAGGCAAGCATAGCACGATCTGCCACAACACCTTGTGACGGCAAGCTTCAGGCAAGCCCGCTAGAAGCATCACTACACTTTACTATCCAGCCTGCGCGGGAACCGAAAGCTGTATCGAGGGATTCGGTTCGGTTCGGACTGCGACCGTTGATGTCAGTTCATTACCATCAGATTAAGCGAGAATCTGCGAAGGGAACGATGAAACGCTACTCATGGATGTGCGCGAGCATGGTCTGCATACCGCTTGTGGCGGCATCGTCACCTTTCGCCCAAACCAGCAGCAAGCCCGATGCGAAGCAAGAGAACCTTTCGCCGGCGATGGCTGATCTGGATCGGCTGATCACGCTCTATGCTCCTTTGCAGGAGACGCGGCCCTACAAAGGCATCGATATCGCCCGCGATCTCCGGTACGGCCCCTCCGAACGGAACCTGCTCGATATCTTCAAGCCTGCGACGCCGAGCAGTGCTTTGCGGCCGGTTCTACTGTTCGTCCACGGCGGCGGCTTTACCGGCGGCGAACGGCAATTTCCGCGCGGCCTGCCATTCTACGACAACGTCGCCGTCTGGGCCGTTCGCCATGGATATGTCGGCGTCAACATGACGTACCGGCTCGCCCCGCAATTCACCTGGCCCGCGGGTGCAGAGGATGTCGCTTTGGCCGTTCGCTATCTAGCAGATGAGGTTGCGAGCCAGGGAGGTGATCCAAATAGCATCTATGTGATGGGTCATTCGGCCGGCGCCGTTCACGTCGCGGCCTATCTGGCCCATCCCGAGTTGCAGGGCTCGAAAGGGGTTGGCGTGGCAGGCGCTATTCTCGTCTCGGGCGCGTTCGATATTGCCAGCCTTCCAATCGGAGATCGAGAGAAGGCATACTTCGGCGGGGATTCCAGCCGATACGTCGACCAGTCTTCGCTGCGCGGCCTTGTTGCCAGCGGCACGCGGCTGCTCGTCGTCAATGCCGAGCACGATCCACCCATGTTTCTCCGGCAGGCCGATGAATTGCGCAAGGCGCTCGACCAGGCGAACAAGCAATCTGTTCTCATGCTGAGACTGGACGGACATAGCCATATGTCGTCCGTGATGTCGATCAACACAAACGACACCGCGTTGTCACGCGCAATTGAAGCGTTCATCAGCGATAAATCGAAGGATTGATCGCCAGCGGCGACTTGGACGCCGTCGGTGCGAACTCGTTTGACAATGTTTTGAGACCCCTCTGGGAGGTTGGCTGCTGCCAACGACGGACCATGACCGCCTTAGACGCGCATCTCGCGTCGGATCTGGCGCGTCGCGTCAACAACAGGGAGATCGCCGCAGATGACGATGCCACGGTGGGGTCGCTATCCCATGGGGACGGATTTTGTCAGCTTCGACCGTGGGCCGACTGGTGTCATGCCGGAGATCGTCATGCTCAAAGCGGCCGATGGTGTCGGATCACGCTGCGTACTGTACGCAAAGGGCGGGGAACGGACGATCGTCTGCATCATGCATCCGCGCGCGGATATGACGCGTCATTACGCCATCCCATATCTGGTCGATGGCGGTTATGCGTTCTTCGCGCAAGAGAGCCGATGGCCCGGCACCGACATGGCAACGGTTCATGAGCAGCTTGTCGCCGATGTGGCGGCGGCGATGACATTTCTGCGCGAACGCAAATTCGAGAGTGTCGTTTTACTCGGCAATAGCGGCGCAGGCTCGCTGTATTGCCTTTATCAGGCGCAGGCGACGACCGTGCCGCCACATCGGCTGACCGACACCGCGGCCGGCGATTCGTACGACCTGAACACTTTCGATCTACCCCCTGCGCATGGGATCATTCTCCTGGGGGCCCATCTTGGCGCGGGAAGAATTCTGCAGACGGAGCTCGATCCCTCCGTTCTCGACGAGAGGGATCCCCACTCCTGCGACCCCGATCTTGATATGTACAGTGTGGCGAACGGTTTTCGGGAGCCACCACAACTCAGCAGCTATTCTGAGGAGTTTCTGAGTCGCTATCGGGCGGCGCAGCATGTGCGCGTGGCGCGGATCGACGCGATCGCCCGTGGCTATATCGCCGAGCAGCGATATTTTCAGCAACTGGTAGGTGAGCCCGCGTTCGAGACCTTGCCGGTCGAGAAGAAGCGACTGCTCCGACGACATGCCGTCGCCGGCCGAACCCTGAATGTCCATCGTATCGATGCAAATCCCGCGACCGTGGATCTCTCGTTGAATCCCTCGACGAGAGGCTATGGTTCGTTGATGTCTACGCGCCCGGATATCAGCAACTATTCTGACGCCGGAACCAAGATCCTGACGCCGCGTGCGTGGCTGAGTTCGTGGTCCGCCCTGTCGTCGCGAGCTTCGGTGCTGGACAACCTGCCCAAAGTCGAGATTCCAACGCTGGTGCTGAGCTATACCGGTGATAACGCCATTCATCCTCACAACTCCCAAACCATTTTCGAACAGTCGCCCGCGCCGGACAAAAAAAGGGCAGAGGTCGACGCGGATCACTTCGGTTTGGCTCCGGCATCGATGCCGGATTCGAACGGCCGGCGCGGGGCCGCAACAATCATGCTGGATTGGCTCCGCAATCGTTTTCCGGCACGAGACCAATAGTGCGCGCGTCGCAGCACAGGCCAAATATGCGGATCTGACATGAGAGTGCCGGAAACACTGGTGGTGGAGGAGAGAGGGTTCATCGCGAACGCTCAGCTTGCCGACGCTGGGTTGCTGCATCAGCTTGAAAAGCTGCTCGGCAAGGTTTCCGAGGTTCTTGCGGTGGCCAGTGTCAGCGGCATGCTCGCGATCGCCGGACTCACCATGGTCGATGTGCTTATTCGATGGCTGGCGACGTCTTCGATTCCTGCTCTGAACGAAGTCGTGGAGATGGTGTTTGCCGTCGCTATCTCAGCCTGCATTCCCAGCGGCCTGTCCCAGCGCGTCAATCCGAAGATCGATATCCTCTCGCGGCTGTTGAGTCGCCGACAGGTGGGCTGGTTCGACGTGGTTGGCCAGATGTCGCTGGCGCTATTCTACGGTGCGCTGGCATGGCGAATCGCCATCTATGCCCAGGATCTCGCCGAACAGGGGCGAACGACCATTATTCTCGGGTGGCCCAAGGCCCCATTCCTGTATGCCGTAGCGCTTCTACTGGCCTTCGGCAGCCTTATTCAGAGTGTAATCATCATCAATACAGCGACGTCCGTCGTCGCTCTCGACATCACCAGGACGAAATACTCCGCACTCACCGGAGCCGTGACCGGAGTGATCCTGACGATCGGCCTGGTTACGATCACCTTGTTATATCAGCATTTCCCGGCCGTATCGTCGTCGGCGCAGTCGCACATCGGACTTACCGTTGCGGTTGTGTTCGTCGTGATGTGGATCATGACGCTTGCACTTCTGCCGATCGCATCGACGATGGCGATCGTCGGAGTTGTTAGTTCGGCGCTCTTCATTGGCTGGTTGCCGTCGCTCAGCGCGGCGGCGACCGAGGCGACGGGCTTCTTGACCAACAGCCAGGTGGCGACGCTCCCGCTGTTCTTGATGATGGGCAGCTTCGCCGCCGCGGCCAACATCTCGGACGACGTCTACCGCCTGGCCTACGTCCTGTTCGGCCGCCTCCGGGGTGGCCTGGCTCTGGCCACCATCGGCGGCTGCGCGAGCTTCGGTTCGCTCACAGGCAATTCCGTGGCCACCGCTGCCATCATCGGCAAGGTCTCACTGCCGGAGATGAAGGCGCGCGGCTATTCGGCGGCCCTTGCCACTGGATGCTGCGCTGCCGGTGGCACGCTCGGTGCCCTATTGCCGCCTGCGTCCGGACCGCTGATCTTGTTCGCGTTGCTTTCCGAAGCCTCGGTCGGCCGGCTGTTTGTCGCAGCGCTGCTGCCGGGACTGCTTGCGGTCACGCTCTACTTCATTACCGTGCTCTTGTATGTGCGGATCTCGCCGTCTTCAGCTCCAGTGCGCGACCAGAGCGGGGAGAGCGCCCGCGAGCTCTGGCTCGCATTGAAGAAGTGTGGCCCGGCCGCGTTGCTGTTCGGTAGCGTGCTCGGCGGCATTTATACCGGCGTCTTTACAGCTACCGAGGCCGCCGCGGTCGGGGCCTTCGAAGCATTTCTGATCACCCTGTTTCGCGGCAAGCTTCGACGAAGCGCGTTTCTGAAGGTCATGAGCGAGACGACCGCGACCACCGCGCTGATCTACGGCCTTATCTTTGGCGCCCAGATATTCTCGTTCTTCGTCGGGGTCAGCGGGCTGACGGAGAACGCGACCGCGATGTTGGGGCAGCTCAACTGGAGTCCCATCGCCGTCATAGCGCTAATTCTTCTGGTCTATCTTCTGCTTGGTTCGCTGATGGATTCGTTTGCGGTCATGGTCATCACCGTTCCGGTCGTCACGCCGGTCATTCTCGGTATGGGATACGACATTCTCTGGTGGGGGGTGATCAACCTCTGCGTCGTGGAGACCGGTTTGATCCATCCCCCGCTTGGTCTCAATGTGTTCGTCCTCAAGGGAATGCAGCCCGACGTGCCGCTGCGTACGATCTACAAGGGCGTGTTTCCCTTCGTCATCGCGGATCTCGTCAAGCTCGTGCTCCTGGTCGCGTTTCCATCCATCACTCTCTGGCTTGTTTCGACTTTCGGAAAGTAAGACTGCACCATGCCCTACATCAACGCTAACGATGCAAAGCTGTTCTACGATGATACGGGAGGTGACGGACCTGTATTGATCTTCAGCCATGGTCTTCTGATGACCCAGGAGATGTTCGCCCCGCAGGTCGAGCGGCTGCGGGGGAAATACCGGTGCATCTCGTGGGATCAGCGCGGCTTCGGCCGGACCGGTCCGGTGGATGGTCCGTTCACCTATTGGACGTCTGCGCAGGATGTGCTGTCGCTGGCGTCTGCGCTGAATATCCAGAAGGCGACCCTGGCGGGGCTTTCGCAAGGCGGGTTTCTCTCGATGCGCGCCGCACTACTGGCGCCGGAGCGGGTGTCCGCCCTCGTGCTGCTTGCAACACGGTCTGGCATCGACGACGACCAGACCATCGACAACTTCCGCGCCCTGAGCGCGGAATGGGCGAACAACGGCTCCGTCAACGTTGAGGGCATGCTTGAGAAAGTGCTGCTCGGGCCGGATGTGGATCCGGAGCCGTGGGTGACGAACTGGCGCGCCATGGGATGTAACGACATGACCTATCCGCTGGATGCGCTGATCGGGCGCGATGACATCACGTCGAAACTCAAGAGCCTGGGTTGCCCCTCGATTGTCGTCCACGGGACCGACGACGTTGCGATCGAGATCAAGCATGGCAGGCAACTCGCGGACGGTCTTCCGGCCTGCCAGAAGTTTTGCGCGATCAAAGGTGCTGGCCATGCGGTCAATCTGGCGCGTTCCGACCAGGTGACGGATGCGATCGCTGCTTTCCTCGCAGACATTGCCTGAGGGGCCGTCGATCACGAAGTGCCGCGCGATTGGCCGCGCGCGATTTTTCATTCCTTCGAGAGGCGGCAACCGGCCGCAGGCATAGCGACAAATAGACCCGATCCGGAGATGCATCCATGGACTGGAAAGCAGAGTCGGCCAAGGTTCGCAAAGACCGCGGCGTCGGTGACTACGAGCCGCTGCAGCCGTTTGTCGCCAAACGGACGCTCGATCGCGCATTGTGGTACGAGGGGCAGCTCCTCGTGTTCTATGCCGACGGTCCGGCGGTCGACAGCAGTTGCTGTATCTGGGAAGGCAATATCCCGGTGGGGATGGGTCCCCCGCCTCACATTCATCTTTACGAACATGAGTGTTTCTACATCATCGAGGGGCGTCTGAATGCCTGGGTCGAGGGCATCAAGTACGACGTGCCCAAGGATTCCCTGATCTTCCTTCCGGCCGGTCGGGCACACTGGTTCGTATCCGCGGCTCCGGTGACCCGCATGATCAGCCTGACGGTCACGGCAAAGCCGGAATTCCCGGCGAGCCATCTGAACAGAAAGTTCTTCGAGTATATTGGTCGGCGGGCCGAAGCCATGACACTGCCGGACATGCCGAAAGAGAACCATCTGCCGGATCCGAAGGTTCTCATGCAGTTGACGGAAGAGGCGGGCACCCACCTCTTTCAGGTGGAGGAAGAGGGCTGGCGCCGAGCCTTCGGCGCGCAGGGCCAGGTCGGCGAGCACCGCGACGAATAAGCGCGAGATGGATGTCCGCATTGGAACAAACTGCGATGCGGCCGGCGACTTATCATTTCAAGCTCGGCGACTTCGACGTCGCCACCATTCTGGGCCGCGGGATCGTGCGTGAGGGGCTCAGTCCGGCCCCTGGCGGCGAGGGTTGCCGGGCGCAGGCATCCATGGGCGTTTGGCGGGCATTGGAAACGGCAGGACAGTCAAGGTGACCACAGCGCGCCCGTGGACAGCAACAGATGTCCGTAAACTGATGCACTCAAACGCGCTCAACGATTGACAGGCCGCCGATACGATCGATCAGGTATATCAGGCCGCGATCGTCCGCGAATACGTCGTTGCTGGAAACGCGCGTCGCGCCGGGAGCAGGATCGGGAAGGTAGTACGCGGTCTCCTTCGGCGCCATTGGGTTGGAAATATCGACGAAGCGCAATCCCTGTGCGAACCAGGCGACCGGGATCTCGGTGCCGCGGATGATTTCCACCGGTTGATGGCATCCTGTCATCGGGGGATTGCGGCGGCCGTGCACGCCCTCGACCTGGAAGCTGCTGACTGGAACAGGCTTTCGCTCGTCGGTCGCGTCCACGATCCAGATGAATGCCGCCAGTTCCGGCGCCATCTCCGGATCGATCGGATCGACGTCTTCGTCCGCGACGATCAGATAGTTCCGGCCGTTGATGGCGAATGGTATCGGAACCACCGAATGGGTCGGCCAGGGGAAGGGCGGGCTCCAGTCGAAGGCTGCAATTTGACGCGGCTTGCCGAGATCGCCGATGTCGAGGATCAGCCCGCCGCCGTGCCAGTAGCTGACATAGAGGCGATCACCGCGTCGGATCGCATGATGACAGCGATGCTGCCGGGCGGGCCAGGAGGGCGTCTCGCCGCCCGCGATCCATTGCCCAGGCATCCACCAGCGCCCGACTTCTCGCGGACGGGAAGGATCGAGCAGATCGAGAATCATGACAATATTGCCGACGTAGCCGTCGAGTTCAGGTGAGATATAGGCGTAGCGGCCGTCGAACGTGAAACGGTGGACGCCGGTCCCGTCGCAATGCCAGCGGGTGATCTCACGCGGCCGCAGCGGATCGCTTACATCGTAGATTCCAAGGCCGCCGCGCAGACCGGTGGCCCTCGCGGCGGCCGGGTCCACGATCTCATGGTTCACGATCATGACGCCGTTTGCAACCTGCACCTTATGCGAATGCAGCCCGTTCGGCACCTCGAGCTGGGCGATCAATGCCGGGCGTTGCGGATCGCGCAGGTCGACGATCGACGTGCCGCTCGGGGCGGCCATGTGACCGACATAGCCGATGCCACGATGGACCACGATCTGCCCGCCGCCACGGCAGCCGAAATGGGCAACTTCGCGAACGCCTTTGCAAATCGCCATGCCGTCTCCTTAGGAATTCCGGTCGAAAACCAGGGTGTTTAGTAGCGCAGGTTTGCTGCCGTTTCTTGCCACATGATCTTGTGACTGACGTGGGCGCGGTGTGACGATACGACACCTATCACAACAGTCCTAACCACCTGTTTGCGGCCCAGGGCAATGTTGCAAGCAGCGGGGGGGAAACAATGATCGGTGTGCCTGCAGGCCGGCTACGGGCAGGCCTTGTTACCTGCGCGCTCGTGATTGCATCTGGCATTCCGGTGTTTGCCGCCGAATCCTATCCCGCCGGCCCAGTTCGCATCGTCGTCGGGTTCGGTCCGTCGTCGACGGCCGACATTGTCGCAAGACTGATCGGCCGGCATCTGGAGGAAAAGCTCGGCAAGCCCTTCATTATTGAAGACCGGCCAGGCAACAGTAGCATGCTCGCAATGGAAGCCGTCGCGCGCGCACCGAATGACGGCCGTACCCTGTTCATGGCTACGGTGGCCAACACCCTCAATCCGGCACGGATGAAGAGCAGTTTTGATCTTGGCAAAGACCTGCAGCCGATTGCACTTCTGGGCGTCGTGCCCAATGTTCTCGTAGCGAGTGCGTCGGTGCCGGTGAAAACCGTGGGCGAACTGATTGCGCTTGCGAAGGCCAATCCGGGCTCGCTGACGTTCGGAACCTCTGGCCTGTGGACCGCGAGCCACATCGCGGTCGAGATGTTCAACCTGAAAGCAGGTACCCAAATCGTCTCGGTGCCCTATCAGGGCGGAGCCAATCAGGCCATGACCGATCTGCTGGCCGGACGCATCAATCTGATGTTCAATGTCGCAGCGTCGCTCGCGCCCTATGTCAGCTCTGGCAAGCTGACTGCTCTGGCCGTCGGCCAGCCGAAACGCACAGCCATCATGCCGGATGTTCCGACCATGGAGGAAGCCGGCTTGCCCGGCTTCGACGTCGGGATCTGGATCGGCCTGCTGGCGCCCGCCGGAACTGGGCCAGAGATTGTCGATACGCTTGCTCGGGCCTCCAACGATGCGCTGCAGCAGCCCTCGATCAGGGAAGCCTTGAAAGCGCAGGGCATCGATGTACTTGGCGGCACGCCCGCGGAGTTCGCGGCTTTCATCCGGAATGACAACCGAAAATGGCGGGATCTACTCGAATCTACCGGATTGAAGGAATGACGTCGCTGCAAGCCGCTCGTTTGCTGAAATGGATGCAAGAGAGGGGAACGAGGACCCTTTCAAATTGGATTTGGAGCGTCGGCGTTCTGCTTTGGATGCTTAGCTGCGCTCCATCTGCGGCTTTTGCCGAGCCTCTCCCGGAGGGCGCCGTTGGTTCGAACGTTAGCGTTGTCGGTTACAACAATTTGGAAGATCGGCCGGCATTCAAAATGTCGATCATTCAGTCCGGCGAGCACTGGTATTTATATTTGGGCCATTTTTGGCAGTCGGGTTGGACGATTCTCGATGTGACGGACCCCGCGAATTCGAAAGTCGTAAAGTTCATTCCGGGGCCGCCCGGTTCATTTACGGGTCAAATGGAAGTTTCGGGAAACACCATGATCACAGGCTTGGAAAAGCCGTTGGTGCCCGGAATAGGGGCCGACCCGAACGCTCCGTTTAGCGAAGGTGTTCTTATCTGGGACATCAGCGATCCGGTCAATCCGCGCCAAGTAGGGGAATACAAGACCGGCAACCTGGGAACGCATCGTAACTTCTACGCCGGCGGCAAATACATGCACCTCTCGGCTCATATGTCGGGCTACCACGGAAATATCTACGTGATTGTCGACATAAGTGACCCCGCGCATCCCCGCGAAGCTGGACGCTGGTGGGTACCGGGGCAGGCCGAAGGAGAGAGTCGAGTTGCTGGACGTTTCGTCAGTCATCACGGCCCTGCTTACATCGTCGGCAATACCGCTTTTCTGGCGTATGGTTCCGCGGGGATGATCGTCTTGGATATTTCGGACGTCGCGCATCCGAAGCAAATCAGCCAGCTTCAATTCAGCCCGCCCTTTGATCCCATTTTCGGCAGTCACACGGTACTTCCGGTTCCTGAAAAATCTATCGCGCTTGTGACGTCAGAGATTGTCATTCCGGAATGCAGGGGAGCAATAGGCTATGCCGGCATCGTAGACATCAGCGACCTTGCCGCGCCGCGACTTATGTCCCTCATGCCTGAGCCTCTCCCCCCGGCCGACTGGCCCATCAAGAGCTTCTGCTCCAGAGGGGCAACGTTCGGGCCGCACAACATCAACACGCTCCTGCACAATCCGTATGTTCAACCACAGGGTAACCTCGTCTACCTGACCTACTGGAATGCTGGATTGCGGGTCTATGACATCAAGGAGCCGACCGCTCCGCGCGAGGTCGGATACTTCCTACCTCCGAATCCACGCAAGCGTTACGGACCCGTGCCGAAGACGCTTATCGCGCAGACCGAGGACGTCCTCGTAGACCGTCGCGGCTACATATACGTAACCGACAACAATCAAGGCGTTTGGATCGTGAAGTACGATGGAAATTGAGCCTGTCTCGAATATTCCAGGCAATGTTTTGAGAAGCATAGGATTGCGTTTGAGACCTCGGCTCACGCGCAACCGGCAGGATCGCAACTATCGGACGCGACTCCGATAGGCGCTCGGCGTCACGCCATGATGCCGCTT
>Ga0137415_10000305_pt1 | contig 45327 bp, 38 predicted proteins | sample CZODoug3_1_1_16f_FD_183082 | JGI IMG/M metagenome (GOLD analysis project Ga0137415, IMG submission 183082) | Vadose zone soil fungal communities from Angelo Coast Range Reserve, California, USA - CZODoug3_1_1_16fungal (Hybrid Assembly) | ecosystem: Environmental > Terrestrial > Soil > Vadose...
GTGTTCCAGAGCTACGCCCTGTATCCGCACATGACGGTCGCCGAGAACCTGAGCTTCAGCCTGAAGCTGCGGGGCCACTCGCGTGCCGAGATCGAGCGCCGTGTGCGTGAGTCCGCAGAGGTGCTCGGTCTTACGGACCTCTTGCAGCGACGGCCACGGCAGCTCTCGGGCGGACAGCGCCAGCGCGTCGCACTGGGGCGCGCGCTGGTGCGTGATCCGAAGGTGTTCCTGCTCGATGAGCCGCTGTCCAACCTCGATGCGAAACTGCGCCTGGGCGTGCGCACCGAAATCGCGAAGCTTCACCGCCGGCTGCTGGCGACCATGATCTACGTGACCCACGATCAGATCGAAGCGATGACGCTGGGGCAGCGGATTGTCGTGCTCAACGGCGGTGAGATTCAACAGATTGACGCACCGATGAAGGTGTACGAGCGGCCCGCCAACCTGTTCGTGGCGGGATTCATCGGCAGTCCGGCCATGAATTTTCTGCGCGGACGCCTGGTGCAGCAGGACGGGCTGCATCTCGAGCTCGGCTTCACGCGGCTGCACCTCGGAGAGACCGGCGGCCCCGGGCCGGATTTCGCATCACTCATCGGCGCGGAGGTCATCGCCGGGCTGCGGCCCGAGGATCTGCGCCTGGGCGCCGCGGCCGGCTCGCTGGTGCGCCAGCCGCGCCTCAGCGCCGTGCTGGAGCTGATCGAGCCGGTCGGCAACGAGGCGTTTCTGAATGCCCGCGCCGGCGACACGGAGCTGATGCTGCGCGTGCCTCCGCACGCGCTCCCGGCCCCCGGGGACCCCGTGACGCTCACCTTTTCGCCTGAGCGGCTGCACCTGTTCGATCCGCAGACGGGACGCCGATTCGAGAAGTTTTAGGGCACGAGCGCGGGAGGAATGCATGATGCGCAGGGGTTGGCGATCGTCGATGGCGTTACTGGTACTGACGCTCGCCGTCACACGAGTGGACGCACAGGCAGGTGAGGGCCGCATCACGGTGGATGCGGCGGCACCGACACGGCCATTTCCGCATTTCTGGGAGCGGATGTTTGGATCCGGACGCGCGGTGCTGACGCTGCGCGAGAGTTATCGTCAGGACCTGCGTGCCGTGCGCGGCGTCACGGCGGTCGGCTACATCCGCTTTCACGGCATCTTCCACGACGAGCTGGGCCTGTACACGGAAGATCGGAAGGGAGAGCCCCTGTACAACTTCTCGTACGTCGACCAGGTATACGATGGTCTTCTGGCCAACGGCGTTCGACCGTTCGTCGAGCTGAGCTTCATGCCGAGTCAGCTGGCCAGCCGCGATGTACGCCAGAGCTTCTGGTATCACCCGGTCGTCTCGCCCCCGAAGGACTATGGCCGGTGGGACGCGTTGATGACGGCGTTCGCACGGCACCTGGTCGAGCGCTACGGGATCGACGAGGTCAGCCGCTGGTACTTCGAGGTGTGGAACGAGCCCAATCTGGATTTCTGGGCAGGCGAGCCCAAGCAGTCCACTTACTGGACGTTGTACGACCACACCGCCAGGAGTCTGAAGGCGGTGGATGCGCGCCTGCGTGTCGGAGGGCCGGCGACGGCCCAAGCCGCGTGGGTTCCGGATTTCATCCAGCACTGCAAGCAGAACGCTGTCCCGGTCGACTTCGTTTCGACACACGTCTACGGCGACGATACCGCCAAGAACGTACTCGGGTCCGTTGCGCCGATTGGGCGTGACCGGATGGTGTGTCGCGCCGTGGAGAAGGTGCATTCCGAAATCCAGGCATCCCCGTTGCCGTCCTTGCCGCTGATCTGGTCGGAATTCAACGCAAGCTTCGCGAACCACCCGCAAGTAACCGACGCCCCCTTCATGGGGCCGTGGCTGGCGGAGACGGTCCGGCAATGCGACGGACTGGTGCAGGACATGTCCTATTGGACTTTCTCCGACGTGTTTGAGGAGGGCGGTGTCGTGAAGACGCCGTTCTACGGAGGCTTTGGGCTCTTGGCCGTGGGCGGCATCCCAAAGCCGGCCTTCAACGCGTTTGCTCTGCTGCACCAACTCGGCGAGGAGCGCTTCCCCGCCGACGCCGAGGCCGCGCTGCTGACGCGCCGGAGCGACGGAGCACTGGTCCTCGCCGTCTGGAACTACACCGAGATCGGCTCGACTCCGCAGGCGCGACAGGTGGTACTGACTCTGAAGAACAGTGCCGCCCGCACCGCCAGCGTTCAGTCACTGGACGCCGAACACGGAAACGTTCACCGGGCGTACCAGAGGATGGGATCTCCGCGCTATCCGACGCAACGCCAACTCGCCGAATTGCGCGCCGCTGCCGCATTGCCTGCGCCCGTGGTACGCCCGCTGGAGGCCGGCGCGCTGTCGCTCGAAATTCCACCCGACGGACTCGTTCTCGTCACGATTGCAGCGGCGCCACCGGCGCGAAAGTAGACACGAAACACGCACGGGCCGTGCGTTGGAGGAGGCATGAGGGGTACTGGCTGGGCGATGGTCACCGGTAAGCGACGCTCAGACGCTGTCTAGAAGAGCGCCGGGCCGGCGCCCAAGCTGGCGATTCCCCCGGCTCTGTCAGCCGCATCGGACAGGCAATTCAGACAATCGGCCGGCGTGAGCTTGGCATACTTTCTCCATGTACCATGCGGTGCTCTGCTTGCTTTAGTCAGCGAGAACCCAGGTGCGAGCATGTGGCCTCGCCTGCGGCAGCCGGCTGTGATCGCCGTGGCTCTGCTTGCGTCGATACTGCTGTCTCAAGACACAGCCACGAGCTCGGGCGCGCCCGTTACGGCCCCGGCAACCCAGGCTCGCCGACATACCGGCGCTGCGGACAAGACCGTACGGCCTGAACCTCTGCCCTTTGCTTTCGCCAATGTGCAACAGCTGGCGCAGGAACGTGCAACCCACGATTATCGGCCGATGCCAGATGCGCTGCCGGCGGCACTCGCCAATCTAAGCTACGATCAATACCGGGACATTCGCTTTCGCCCCGAAAGCGCGCTGTGGCACGGCCAGTCGCTGTTCGAGGTGCAGTTCTTCCACCGCGGCTACCACGTCAGACAGCGCGTCAATATCTCCGAGGTGAGTAGTGCAGGCGCGAGCCCGGTCGCCTACAACCCTCAATTCTTCAGCTTCGGGCCTCTGCTCAAGCTGCCGAAGGCTGCGGCGAATCTCGGCTTCGCGGGTTTGCGCGTGCACTATCCGCTGCACTCGCCCGCGTACAAGGATGAGCTGATCGTCTTCCTCGGCGCTTCTTATTTCCGTGTGCTCGGCCGCAATCAGCATTACGGCGCCTCGGCGCGCGCTCTGGCGATCGATACCGCAGCACCCAGCGGGGAGGAATTTCCCGCATTCACCGATTTCTGGCTGGTGCGGCCGCAGCCCGCCGATCGCGTGCTCACCATCTATGCGCTACTCGACGGCAAGAGCGTGGCCGGCGCGTATCAATTCCAGATTCGACCCGGCGCCGTCACTCAGGTCGAAGTGCATTGCCAGCTCTACCCGCGCCGCGCCATCGGCAAGCTCGGCGTGGCACCACTCACGTCCATGTTTCTCTACGGCGAGGAGGGCGCCGCGCGACGCTTTGACGATTACCGTCCGCAGGTTCACGACAGCGACGGCTTCATGACGGAAACCGGTCACCGGGAATGGATCTGGCGTCCGCTGGCCAATCCGCGCGAGCTGCGGGTCAATCGCTTCATGGACGAAAATCCGCGCGGCTTCGGTCTGATTCAGCGGGAGCGCGATTTCAATCGTTACCAGGACCTGGAAGCTCAATATCAATCGCGGCCGAGCTACTGGGTCGAGCCTCTCGGGGACTGGGGCAAGGGCGGAGTGGAGCTGGTGGAGATTCCCAGCGATGAGGAAATCCACGACAACATGGTCGCTTATTGGGTGCCGGCGCAGCCAGCCAGCGCGGGCAAGCCATGGTCATTCTCCTATCTATTGTCCGCCTACGCCCAGGCGCCGAACTGGCCGCCGGGCGGCCGGGTGGTCGCGACCCGTAACGGCAATCCGGCCATGGGCGACAACAAGGGGCATTTTGCCCCCGGCGCGCGCCGCATGCTGGTGGATTTCGCCGGCGGCGAACTGGACGGACTCGACGGCGCCCAACCGGTCAAGGCAGACGTGAGCGCCGACAACGGCCAGATTGAAGCGGTGACCGTGCAGCGCCTTGCGACCGGCGTCTGGCGGGTCGCATTCGTGGTCACGCCCAAAATGAAGAAGGCGGTCGATCTGCGCTGCTATCTCACCGTGCATGGCGAGGGGCTGACGGAAACTTGGGTCTATCAATGGACGCCTTAAGCAGCGGGTGGTCGCGTTCGCGGATGCGCTGGCATATGCGCCTGCGCCGCACGCTGTTTTTCGGTTTGACCTTTCTCACGGCTGGCTGTGCGAGCGCATTGCTGCTGGATGTTCTGCAAGCCAACAGTCTGAGCGGGATCGAGCTGGTGGGCTTGCTGCTCTTTTTTGCCCTGTTTGCCTGGATCGCCAGCGCCTTCTGGACCGCAATCGCAGGTTTTGCGATGCGACTCCTCGGGCGCGATCCGGCGGCAATTCAGCTCAGCGAGGTGGCCGGACGGCCGCTGCGTACACGTACCGCCATCGCGATGCCCGTGTACAACGAAGATCCGCGCCGCGTGGCGGCGGGCCTCGAGGCGATCTGGTCCTCGCTGGCGCAGGAGTCGCAGCGCGGGGCATTCGATTTCTTCATCCTCTCCGACACACGCGATCCGGACATCGCCGCAGCAGAGGAGGGGATGTGGCATCGGTTCCTCGCACGCCACCGGGCGGCCGGCAGGGTGTTCTATCGCCGCCGTCGCGATCGCAGCGACCATAAGGCGGGCAATATCGGCGACTTCGTGCGTCGCTGGGGCGCGGGCTATGACTACATGATCGTCCTGGATGCGGACAGCATCATGACCGGTTCGGCCCTCGTCACACTCGCGCGTGTGATGGACGCACATCCCGAGATAGGCATTCTGCAGTCTCTGCCCCTGCCGGTAGGACGCGAGACGCTGTTCGCACGCCTGCTGCAGTTTGGGGCGCGGCTGCAGAGCCCGATGCTCTCGAGCGGGCTCGCGTTCTGGCAGCTGGGGGAGAGCAACTACTGGGGCCACAACGCCATCCTGCGCCTGCAACCCTTCGCGCGTCACTGCACGCTGCCGCGCCTGCCCGGAAAGCCGCCCCTGGGTGGAGCGATTCTCAGCCATGACTTCGTCGAAGCCGCGTTCATGCGTCGCGCGGGTTACGAAGTCCGCCAGCTCCCGGAGCTCATCGGCAGCTGGGAGGAAATGCCGGCGAACGTCATCGACTACGCGGCGCGCGATCGCCGTTGGACCCAGGGCAACCTGCAGCATGCGCGCGTGCTGGGATTTCCCGGCCTGCATCCCCTGAGCAGGGTTCACTTTCTGACGGGCATCGTGTCTTACGTGAGCTCGCCCATGTGGCTGGCGCTGCTGCTGGTGAGCTCCCTCGTGAGCGCCATCGAGACGACGAAGAGGCCGCAATATTTCCTGCCAGGCCCTCACACTCTGCCGCAGTGGCCGCAAATCCGCGCCGGCGAGACTGCCGTACTGTTTGCGCTGACACTGGTAGTGCTGTTGTTGCCGAAGATTCTCGGCGCGTTCCTGGCACTGCGCGACCGGCACCTGCGCCGCCAGTTCGGCGGCGCCGCGCGGCTGTGCATGAGCCTGCTCGTCGAGCAGTTCTTCAGCGTGCTGCTTGCGCCGTCCATGATGCTGTTCCACTCGACGTTCGTGGCGCAGACCCTGCTCGGCAAAGCGGTGTCGTGGAATGCCCAGGACCGCAGCGACCGGGGCGTCACGCTGCGCGAAGCCTTCCGGCGGCAGAAATGGCACCTGGGCTTCGGTCTGGCGTGGGGCGCGATCATGCTGCGGGTGGCGCCGCAGTTTTTCTGGTGGCTGACGCCGGTGCTGGTCGGTCTCATTTGCAGTGTATGGGTCACCGCCTGGACCAGTCGCACCAGCGCCGGCAGGATCGCGCAACGCTGGGGCTTGTTGCTCATACCGGAGGAGACCGCGCCGCCGCGTGAGCTCATGGCCGTGCGCCGTGCGAACCTCGATGCACTGCAGGCGTGCGCGGTATCGAGCCCCGAAGCCGCGACGCGGCTCAGGTCCGCGTCAACTCAGATCTGATCCAGTTCTGGAACTGCCGTATCGCATACTCCTCGGGCATCAGTACGCCCCCGGCGTGCGGCAAGGCGCGCAAGCCGCGCTGGTTGAGCTCACAGATTTCGGCGTCCTCACTCATGACGATGTTCGTGAACTCGACCGCGTTCATCAGGTCGCGTTTCGGATCAGCCAGGGTTTCGGGCAGGAACAGAAACTCGATGCTCATCTGCGTGCGCTCCGGTCCGAGCGGCCGCAGACGCACGACCCGCACGTAGTCCACGTGTGCGACGATGAACATCGAAGGCACGGACGTCATATACACGTGCCCGGCCTTGCGGTCTGCGGGGCTCACTCCGGGGAACGGCACCCCGACCGGTTTGCCGTCCATGGACCATGATTCGGCTCCGGGGCGCAATCCGCCGCCGTACTTCGGATCGTCGTCATCGGCGTGATCCTGCCAGCTCGGATCGTCGCGGCGCTCCAGCAGTGCCCTGCCGAAGAGCGGTACCAGCTGTGCCAGTCTGGGATGGACGCCAGGGCAGTGCAGGCATTCGTTGTAGTTCTCCCAGAATACCTTCCAGTTGCACTGAATCGTCTTGCGCAGCGTATACCCTGCCACCAGATCGCCCAACCGCCAGTCATCGAGCCGGTTCAGTGGCAGATCAAAAGCCGCCCCGAAAGGCGGCGGCTCATTCGTCAGTGCGGCGAAAATGAAACCGTTCCACTCGTTGACCGGCAGGCGGTACAGAGGGAAATCGCGCATGTCGAAGCCATCGCCATGCTGCTTGGAAGATGTCTGCACGAGATCACCGCGCAGACTGTATCTCCAGCTGTGATACGGACACACGATCCCGGCGGAGGGAAATCGACCCTGCGAGCTTCGGCACAGCACGGCTCCCCGATGCCGACAGGTGTTGTGGAAGGCGCGCGCGATGTGGTCCTCACCGCGGACCACGAGGATCGACTGGTCACCCACCTCGAGGGTGCGAAAGCTGCGCGGTGTGCCGACCTCACTCGAGCGGCAGACGTAGATCCAGTTGCGGTACCAGATCTGGGTCATTTCCCGCTGGTGGTGCGCCGGATCGAAATAAAACGACGCGGGAAGACTGTCGACGGTGGTCGTCAGGCCGGCATAGCCAGGATCGCGTCTGACGGAAGCATGGTTCGTACTCACAGGCGCCACTGTAGTCCAGTTCCAAATCGAGCACAAAACCGGAACACGGCGAGTCGTACGTCAGCGGCGATCCGGCCGCCGCCAGGCGATGAGCTTCTGCCGCTGCTCACCGAGCCTCTCGATCCCGAGCCGCATGGTATCGCCGGGCTTGAGATACATGGGCTGCGGCTTGTGCCCGAGACCTACACCCGGAGGCGTGCCGGTGGTGATGAGGTCTGCGGGCTCGAGCGTGATGAAGCGGCTGACATAGCTGACGAGCGTGGCAACACCGAAGATCATCGTGCGCGTATTGCCGGTTTGCATGCGCTTGCCGTTTACATCGAGCCACAGGTCGAGATTCTGGACGTCACCGATCTCATCGCGCGTGACCAGCCAGGGACCCACAGGGCCGAAGGTGTCACAGCCTTTGCCCTTGTCCCAGGTGCCGCCGCGCTCCATCTGGAACTCGCGCTCCGAGATGTCGTTCACCAGGACGTAGCCTGCGACATGCTCCAGGGCGGCCTGCTCTTCGACGTACCGCGCGGTCGTTCCGATGACCACACCGAGTTCGACTTCCCAGTCGGTCTTGCTCGAGTCCCGCGGAATCACTACCTCGTCGTAAGGTCCCTGCAGACAGCTGATGGCTTTCATGAAGACCACCGGCTCGGAGGGAATGGGTGCATTCGCTTCCGCCGCGTGGTCGGCATAATTCAAACCGATGGCGATGAACTTGCGGGTGCCGATGCAGGGCAGTCCCAGCCGCGGACTGCCTGGGACCGCCGGCAGCGAGGACGGATCGATGGCGGCGAGCCTGCGCAGGCCGGTGGGGGAGACTTCCTCGGGCCCGATATCACGGACGTGGTCGCCGAGGGCGCGGATGATTCCGTCGGAATCCAGCATCCCCGGCTGTTCACGGCCCACCGGGCCATAGCGCAACAGTTTCATGGCCACCGCTATTGTGCACGATTCCCGAAGCCAATGGGTCGATGGGGCACCGCGGCGCAATGCCGCCTCGGCGTTGTATTTGGCGTGCGACGAGGCGATATTCACCACCGATGACGCATCCGAAACCCCTGATGTGCGGAGTGGAGCTGGGCGGAACGAAGTGCGAGTGCCTGGTCGGCACCGCACCCGATGACATACGGGAGCGCATCACGGTCAAGACCGAGCGCGATGCGGCGGCAACACTGGGCAGCATCGCCGGGATCCTGCGGGGTTGGGAGAGCAGACACGGCAGGTTCAGTGCCCTCGGGCTCGCCTGCTTCGGCCCGCTGGAGCTGCGGCCTGACTCGGCTGATTTCGGCAGGATCGGCATGACGCCCAAGGAAGGCTGGAGGAATGTGGACATCGTCGGGTTCTTTGCCGATCGGTTTGCAGACACCGTAGGGATCACGACCGACGTCATCGGCGCGGCGCTCGCCGAAGGCCGTTGGGGCGCCGGCCGAGGGTTGACCGACTACGCGTATGTCACGGTCGGTACCGGCGTGGGGGTCGGTCTCATTGCGGCGGGCAAACCCGTATTCGGCTGGCACCATCCCGAACTCGGACACATCCGCATCGCGCGCGCTCCCGGGGATGACTGGCCCGGGAACTGCCGTTATCACGGCGCATGCCTCGAGGGGCTCGCTTCAGGGCCGGCGATCGAGGCGCGCAGCGGCACACTGCCGGGGAGCCTGCCGGCCGACAGTCCGGTGTGGGAGACGGTGGCGCACGCGCTGGCACAATTGGCGCACCATCTGGTTTTGACGCTGGCGCCCCAGCGGATCCTGATTGGCGGTGGTGTGGTAAGCGAGCGCACACACCTGTTTCCCCGAATTCGAGAGTGCCTGCGCCTCAGCATCAACGACTACGTGGATATCGAGCAGGCGGCCGGCCGGCTGGAGGAATACATTGCGCCGCCGGGCCTGGGCCCGCTGGCGGGCCCGCTGGGAGCGCTCGCGGTGGCCGCTGACGCTGGCTCAGCCGGTTCTACGCGGCACTTCAGGCGGACCGGCCCATGAGTGCATGACGCGTATGAACCGACGACACGCCGCGTAGCTACGCGCGGCTGATGTGCTGTTCGGTATCCTCGATGCTGCCAACCGTCACACGATCGCGGCCGCGATGCTTACTCTCATAGAGAGCTGCATCGGCTGCGCTCACCATCCGTTGTGCGAGGTCGCTGCCTGAACCGTGGACGTGATCGAGTGCGCAGACTCCGAAACTCGCCGTGACCAAGATTTCGCGAACTTGATCTGCAAACACTTGCGACCGGATACTCTCGCACAACCTGTCGGCCACCGCGCAGGCCTTGGACGCAGTGGTGTCGGGAAGCACGATGGCGAATTCGTCACCGCCGAACCGCGCGATCCAGTCTCTGCCAAGACGCAGACCGTCACTGATGCGGTGGCAGAACTCTTTCAGTACCTGATCTCCGATCTGATGCCCGTGATGATCGTTGATGCGCTTGAAGTGATCGATGTCGGCCATCAGGATGGCCAGCGGCCGGCCGAGGCGGGCGGCCCGCTCGACTTCGCGCGGAAACTGCTGCTCGAAGTAATGCCGGCGACCGGCGCTCGTCAGCTCATCAATAGTCGATAGCAGGCCGTTGTCGCGCACCGCCACTTGCAGGGAGGCTGCAAAATCGGCGATGCGGCGCGCGGTCGTCACGTGGGTCAAGAACTGTTCACCGCGCGCATCGCTCGGTACGCAGCCGTTAGCCCCCGCACGGATGGCGTCCGACTGCAGCAACAATCTGCCGGAGCTCACGAACACGATGTGTGTCGCCTCGCCTGCGGGGAGCTGACGCGCACGGCGTATCAAGTCGATGTTGTCCGTGAACATCAGCGCATGAACGCGCTCGGCGAGGCGTTCGAGCGCGTCGTCGACGTTCTGCGCCGTGTCGATTTCGAGGTTCGCCGTCGGCAGCAGCTTTGCGAACCGATCCCGCGTCAGCTGCGCCTCGATCAGCAGCAACGCCGCAGGGCTCGGCGCCGTCCGCAGCATGATACTGGTCATCGGCGGGGAATCCCGCTGCTGCAGCGTCTCGTCCAGAACCCTGCGCCTCGCGAGCAAATGCTGGGCCGCGCCCGTGCCGGGGTCACCGGCTGCACTCGGCGGGGATCGGTCGCTCGCTCTGCGGTGGCGCGATGGTGCGCGTTCCAACGCATTGAGGATGGTCTGTACCAGCTGCTCACGATTGCCCTTGGCGATGTAGCCGGCGGCTCCGTGCTTGAGTGCCTCGCGTGCCTGCTCGTCGCCAAGGGTTCCGGAGACGAAGACAAAGGGGATTTCCGGGGTCACGGCAGCGGCAATCGAGAATGCCGCAATGCCATTGAAGTCCGGGAGCGTGCAATCGGAGATGATCAGGTCGGGCGCCGACAGCAATGCATCACGGAAGGCATCCTCCGTCGCCACACGCGTCCAGGTGCAGTCGATGCCGTCCGCCCGCAACTGCCGTACCGTCAGCTCGGCGTCGGACACGTCGTCTTCGACGATCAGCAACCGCATGTTCGTCAAATGTTAAATCCTCTTTTCAGGGATGAGACATTAGTCCCCATTATCCTAATTAGTCCGTGAAATCAAGCACGAGGTCACACTCGATTATGTGATGTTCAGCACAGCATCATGTTAGACACCGTACAAATGGGTTTTCTGAAAATATGTTAGGTCGGAGTGCACCGGAGCTGCGCTGACCAGGCCGAAACTTGCGTCCGCGGGGGCCTCAGCGGATACCAACATCGGTACGGGCGGCGCCAGCAGCGGCGGGTGCACCCGGCCCCCAGGTCACGGTCAGCGCTAGCGGAGTGGGTGTCTTGCGTGGGTTCCTGCGAACACGGCACGCCCTTCCGAGACCTCGACCAGATTGAATTTCAGAGTCTTGCCTATGGGTGGCTGACGATTCGCTGCAAGCCAGGCCTGCAGCTGCTGCAGTCCGCTTGCGTGGCTGCGAGAATCGCGCTGACGTCGGGGCCGCCGGCCGCGCGTTGAGACAGAGCGTGCGCCCGCTTACGCTCGATGCCAACAGGGCCTCAAAACCACAGGCGCCATCCGCCGGATGATGCCAAGATCGCATTTTGCCCCGGACGCTCGCCGTGACCGCTGCCAATTCGACCCCCGCCAGCATTCCCGCGCACGCCCGCGTCGTCATCGTCGGAGGCGGTGTCATCGGCACCTCGGTGGCATACCACCTTGCGCTGATGGGCTGGAAGGACATCGTCCTGCTCGAACGTGACCGGCTCACCTCAGGGACGACTTGGCACGCCGCGGGTCTGATGGTGACTTTCGGCTCAACCTCCGAAACCTCGACCGAAATGCGCAAGTACTCGCGCGCCCTCTACAGTCGCCTCGAGGCTGAAACCGGCCAAGCCACCGGATTCGCGCCAATCGGCTTCATCGAAGTCGCATCCGACAAGGACCGGCTCGAGGAATATCGGCGCGTCTCGGCTTTCAATCGCTACTGTGGCGTGGACGTACAGGAGCTCTCGCCGCGCGAAGTGCAGGAGCTGTTTCCGCTGGCGAGGGTGGATGACATCGAGGCCGGCTTCTACGTGAAGGAGGACGGCCGCGTGAATCCGGTGGACGTCACGATGGCGCTTGCCAAGGGCGCGCGCACGCGGGGCGTGAAAATCATCGAAGGCGTGCCGGCGACTGGCGTTTTGCACGACCGCGGGCACGTAGCCGGCGTTCGCACCTCGTTCGGCGACATCAAGACCGATATCGTCGTCAACTGCGCCGGCATGTGGGCGCGTCAGTTCGGCGCGCTCGCGGGCGTCACGATCGCCAATCAAGCGGCGGAGCATTACTACCTGATCACCGAGCCGATCAGGAATCTTCCGCCGAACATGCCGGTGCTCGAGGATCCGGGCGCCTACGGTTATTACCGCGAGGAGGGCGGTGGGTTGATGGTGGGGTTGTTCGAGCCGGTCTGCGCGCCGTGGAAAGTGGCAGGAATCCCTGAGGATTTTTCCTTCGGCGAGCTGCCGCCGGATTGGGAGCGCATGACGCCCTTTCTCGAGCGCGCCATGTCACGTGTGCCGATCACAGCCCGAGTCGGCATGAAAAAATTGTTCTGTGGTCCAGAGAGCTTTACTCCGGATTTGCGCCCCATCGTGGGCGAAGCGCCGGAGCTCGAGGGGTACTTCGTGGCTGCGGGCCTGAATTCCATCGGCGTTCTGACGGGTGGTGGTCTGGGTCGGGTGCTCGCCAACTGGATCATCACCGGACATCCCGATGTTGACGTCACGGGGTTCAATATCGATCGCCTCCAGCTCTACCAGGCCAATCCCGAGTACCGTCGCCAGCGTACCGTCGAATCGCTCGGCATGGTTTACAGGTGCCACTACCCTGCGATGTCGCTGACCACCGCGCGGGGCGTGCGCAAATCCCCATTCCATGATCGCCTGGCCGCCGCCGGCGCCTATTTCAAGGAGGTAAGCGGTTGGGAAAGCCCGGACTGGTACGGCACGCCGGGCACCAGGCCCGACCCCGGTGCCTTGACCTGGGGCCGGCCGAGCTGGTTCTCGCGCTGGCAGCAAGAGCATCATGCCGCGCGTCGCAACGTGATCCTCATGGATATGTCGTTCATGGGGAAATTCCTGGTCCAGGGGCGCGATGCCGGTCGCTGCCTCAACCGCATTTCGGGCAACCAGGTCGATGGCGCGCCGGGCGTGATCACCTATACCCAGTGGATGAACGAGGCTGGCCGTCTGGAAGCCGACCTCACAGTGACCAAGCTCAGCGCTGACAGATATCTGATGGTCGTCACCGATACCATGGTGCGTCATGCCGAAACCTGGATGAAGCGCAGTATTCCCGATGAGGCGCACGCCTTCGTCACGGATGTGACCTCGGCCTACGGCCAGCTCAACGTGCAAGGTCCCGATTCACGCGCGCTCTTGCAGAAGCTTACGACCACGGATCTCTCGGACGCTGCATTCCCGTTCCGCACCGCGCGCGAGATCGACATTGGTTTCGCACGCGTACTGTGCATTCGCATCACCTATGTGGGCGAGCTCGGCTACGAGCTGTACATCCCCGCCGAGCAGGCCACGCATGTTTATGACCGCATCGTGGACGCGGGACGCGAATTCGGACTCGTGCACGCCGGACTCAAGGCGCTCGCGAGTCTGCGCATGGAAAAGGGCTACCGCGACTACGGCCACGACATCGACAATACCGATGTACCGTACGAGGTCGGCCTCGGGTTTGCCCTTGATCTGAAGAAACCGGGCGGCTTCATCGGCAAGGAAGCGGTGCTCGCTCAAAGGGCCAAGGGTCCCCTGACCCGCCGCCTCGTGCAGGTGCTGGTCAAGGATCCCGAGCCGCTCATGTTCCACGCCGAAGTCGTGCGCCGCGACGGCGTTCCAGTCGGCTACGTACGCGCCGCATCCTACGGCCATACGCTCGGCGGTGCCGTAGGCCTGGTGATGATCGAGCCGAAGGTGCCCGTCGATGAGGCCTTTCTCAACAGCGGAAACTGGGAGGTGGATATTGCCGGCAGATCCTATCCAGCGATCGTTTCCGCCAAGCCACTCTATGACCCGGAATCGAAGCGCATCCACGCGTAAGTGATGACTCCTTATCTGAGCATCGCTCAAGGTTTGGCGGATTCTGCCTGGCGAGCAGCCTCGAACAAAAACCAGGTCCGTCGCTCGGTCTCGTCGATCCAGACCTCGATCAGGCTGGCGGTCGCAATGTCACGATGTTCCTCGCACACGTTGTGCGCTTCGCGCAGACGCGCCGCGAGCTCCTTGTTGTCCTCGCGCACCTCGGCGAGCATGTCCTGCGGCTGCACATAGTCGACATCGTTGTCGGTCACGCGCTGCAGGCGGCTGATATGCCCGACCGACTTCACCGTGGATCCACCGATCTTGCGCACCCGCTCGGCGATGGCGTCGGTCATCGCGAACAACTGATCCGCCTGTTCGTCGAGCAGCAAATGATAGTCACGGAAGTGAGGGCCGCTCATGTGCCAGTGGAAATTCTTGGTTTTCAGATAAAGCGCGAATACGTCCGCCAGAATGGCATTCATGGCACCGGCGATGTCCTTGGTCGCAGCGGGTTTCAGGTCGGTGGGCGTAGCCAGTGGAGCGCTCAGTCTGCGCACGACATCTTCTCTGCTGCTTTTCATGACGTTCCTTTCTTAGAAGTGAGATTTGAATCGGGTCAACCGACGCAAGGCAACGAGGCGCGGCTCACAGTAATATAGACCGGACGCACCGCAGCAAAGGAGTCGGGTGCCGGGAGCGTCCATATCGGTGCGGTACCAATTGTTGGCGCTCGGCTTGCGATGCAGTCGCGGGAATCGCGCAACTCAGATCCGTCCTGCCAGCCAGGCGGCAATGTTTTCGACGTAGCGATGTCCATCGTCCAGTGCGTCGGGACTCGAGAGAACATCCTCTGCAGCGGGCTCATTCACGAAGCTCGGGCACCCCATCCGTGGATTCCAGTTGTAATCGCAGAAGTGGTGGAAACTCGAATCCGAGACCGCGCGGCCCATGCCGGGCTCCTCCACGGCCACACATAGATTGAAGGCCGCGCCGGTCGTGAGACTTCGCCCCTCGGCAACGACCCGCGCGACGTGTCGAAGCGCCGTCGGAACACCGACCGACCCCTCATGTGGATGAGCGGGCAGGTGGCGGATAGCCGTTCCTGACGCGCCCCGCATCAGAGCATGGACGGGATGGACTGCACTAATCATCTGCAAGTCGCCGTTAGCGCCGGAATGATAATTGGGCCAGCTGATCGACGGTGTCTCGAGATCGTCACAACAGCGGTGAGACTCGTCGGGATCGGGATTAGCCGTTTGAAAGTATTGCGTCGCCCCGAGCGCCCCCAGTCGTGTGAGACAGGCGCCAAGGTCCTGGTGATCGCGCGTGAGCAGAACTCCGCCTCCACGTCGACGGAACTGCGCCACGTTGTCAATATCCCCGGTGGTCAGTGCGCCCGTTTCGTCCGCCCCAATCAGCCAAAGCTGGTCATAGGCCCCACGAGCAAGCTGCACAAGGTCGGTATCGTCGCCCTCTTGATTCACGCTGCGGTCACGGGCGGCAACATCGTACGGGACGCCACCAGATGAGTCCCTGAGCGAGCGCAAATGATCGGTGAGCAGCGAGAAGCGACCGACATGCCAGTCGTCCATCACCGGGCCAATTGTGGTTTTCACAAGAATGCGAGTCGGCATGGTCCATCAATCCTTGATGAACGCGAGCAGCTCACTGTTGATCTGGTCCGCGAGCGTGGTGCACATTCCGTGAGGAGCGCCGGGAATGACCTTCAGCGCACCCTTTTTCAGCAGTCGCGCCGATTTCCTCGCCGAATCATCGATCGGCACGATCTGGTCGGCGTCGCCGTGAAGTATCAATACCGGAATGTCGATCTCCCTCAGATCGTTGGAGAAGTCGGTCTCGGAAAACGCCTTGATACAGTCGTACTGCGGCTTGATGCCACCGAGCATGCCTTGCAGCCAGAACGACTCGATGACACCCTGAGAAGCCTTCGCGTCGGGTCGATTATAGCCGTAGAACGGGATCGCAAGGTCGCGATAGAACTGGGAGCGATCGTTGACGACGCCATTGCGGATGTCATCGAACACCTTCTTGGGTAGTCCTTCAGGGTTGCTATCCGACTTGAGCATGACCGGAGGCACTGCGCCGATTAACACGGCCTTCGACACCCGGGAGGTGCCATGCCTGCCGAGGTAGTGGGCGACCTCGCCGCCGCCGGTTGAGTGTCCTATGAATACGGCGCCATGCAGATCGAGCTCGTTGAAGAGAGTCGCCACGTCGTCGGCGTAGGTATCCATCTCATTGCCGCCCCAGGTCTGACCCGAGCGCCCATGCCCTCGCCGATCGTGCGCGATGACGCGATAGCCGCGCATCCCGAGGAAGAGCATTTGCGCGTCCCAGGCGTCGGCCGTGAGAGGCCACCCGTGCGAAAAGACGACCGGCTTTCCGGATCCCCAATCCTTATAAAAGATGTTGGTGCCGTCTTTGGTGGTAAACGAGCGCATGGCCGGGCCTCCGTGAGAAATCGACGTTTGAATGGTTGCTTTGCGGTGCGGGAAACACTGAACAGCAGAGCGGGCGCAAGTGTGCGCCTTTGTCGGTAGGGTTTCCGATCAGAAGCGCGTGCTTGGCCGTAACCATTGAATTCTGTCGGCGTCGCGCGCCATGGTCGGGATGGGTCACTGGTCCCGCAACTCCAGCCAGGTGGGTGCGTGATCGCTCGCTCTTTCCCAGCCTCGTACGTTTCGATCGACGCCGGCGCTTGCCAGTCGCTGTGCCACCGGGGGATTGAGAAGCAGGTGATCAATGCGCAGGCCGGCATCGCGCGCATACGCATTGCGGAAGTAATCCCAGAACGTATAGATCTGTTCATCGGGATGCAGGACCCGTATGGCATCGGTCCATCCCTGGGCGAGTAGTCGTGCGAACGCCTCACGTACCTCGACCCGGAAGAGGGCATCATCGACCCAGCGCTCCGGTTTGTAGACATCCCGCTCCGTAGGAATGACGTTGTAATCGCCGGCAAGGACCACCGGGGAGCCACGGGAGACGAACTCGGCGGCATGGGCGATCAGGCGATCAAGCCAGCGCAGTTTGTAGTCGAATTTCGGGCCCGGGGCGGGGTTGCCGTTGGGCAGATACAGGCAACCGATCACGACGCCGTTGACCGTCGCCTCGATGTAGCGACTGTTGGCATCATCCGGATCGCCCGGAAGGGCACGCCTGATCTCTGTCGGCTCGGAGTTTCGAGCGAGGATAGCGACTCCATTCCAGCTCTTTTGTCCGTGCCAGATCACTCCGTAACCGGCAGCCCGGACGGCATCGTCCGGAAATTTTTCCTGCGGCGCCTTCAATTCCTGCAGGCACACGACATCCGGCGCGCTCTCAGCAAGCCAGCGCAGCAGATTGGGCAGGCGCGCGCTGATGCCGTTGACATTATAGGTAGCGATCCTCACCCCCCTATGGTAACGGACTACGGGGGAGCGAGACTTGTTCTGCGTACTGTCCGTGCCCCTCGACCCCTGGACACTGAACGGTGTCCGGGCGCTGGGACAGAGGCGGTACCGGCGGCTGATCAAGCGCCTCGATTGGATCGGTCCACAATTGATCGACCAGCGCGCAATGTTCCCCGAAGCCGAACAGCGCCCTCATCCTCGACGCATCAAAGTCGAGCGTACCCCCGAAGGGGTAAGCGTCGGGAATCTCAGTGACTGCGACGCTCATTTGGTGCCGCTGCGCCGCCGAATAAGCGAGCTCGAGCGCGGTTCGCGTGCCGCCTTGCAGCGTAGCCGCGGCGCTTCGCCTGACTATGGAGACAGTCTGGTTGCGAGTTGCCGCTTCGGGCGTTCGGAACCCACCGTTGACCAGAACATAGAGATGCCCGCCGTGCAGGGGCTCAAGCGAATCGGGGAGAATAGCCCCGACATCGGGTATGAAGAACATGGATGCAGTCGCACTGCCGTCGACATGCATCTCCTCGAAGCTTTCGCCCGCCTGTTCGACACGGATCATCACCGGCGGGAATATGCCCGGCACGCTCACCGAGGCGATCAGGACGTCGCGAAACAGCTGCTTCGACTTTGCTCCGCCTTGCTGTGCGATCAGCCCCAGGTTCCAGATTACCGTCTGTTCAGTATCGAGATCGGTGGTTGCAACCAGCAGCAAGCGTCCTTTTTCTGCTTCTCGCGCGACCGCCGTCAACAGGTCGTCGGTCAAGTACCGGTCGACCAACTGTGCGAGGGGTTCGCCCCGATAGAGACTCGTGCCGAAGATCGCGCCTGCCCAGCTAGCGTGCATCAGGTGTTGCGTTTGCCCTCCTGAGAACGCCTCGGCCAGCTCCGGGTCCCAGTCCCGGCCCGCGAACGCGAGCGGCGCAATCAGAGCACCGGCGCTCACGCCGGTGACAATCTGAAACTCAGGCCGCGTGCCCGATCGGCTCCAGCCAACGAGTGCCCCGGCGCCAAAGGCACCCCCAGCGCCGCCACCCGAGAGGACCAGGACGTTCACCGGCCCGCCATGGGCGGCCGCCTGGACCTGTCGCAGCAGACGCGACGAGCGCACGTTGATGTCGCGCCGCGTCTGGGCCGACCAGCGAATGTCCGGCGGAAACCCCGGCAGAACAGCGTTCGTGTATTCGAGGACTGGCGGGCCACGGCGTGGAAGGCCGGCGCAACCGCTCAGCAGCAGGCAACCTGAGAGGACTATGCAAGGCCACAGCAGGCCGTGCGGCCGCGGGTGGCTCCGGGGTAGCGCGTAAGCAGCTGATTGAAACCAATCGCCGATCCCATGGGCCACAGCGATCACCTCTCCTTGGGTCCAAGATAGATCCTCTCGCCCTTGGAGAACCAGCCGCTTTAGATGGACCGCAGCGTCCATCAATTGGGGCAGCGGGTCGACCCTGGCAGACAGCAGGAGCGACGAGACTGGTCAAGCTCGACGGCTCCTGGCCGTGGCCAAGGTCACGGTTGGCGCTACCCGTGCGCGTAAGAATTCAGGGACGTAGTCTGGCTCCCCGGGCTTTACAGGCTCGCCCCGCAACTCCCGCTCCAATTGCCTGACACGGTGCTTCGCGCGGCGCAGCTCATTGAGCTTGCTCGCTTTGCCGACAATCTGCTGTAACTGCTCTTCGCTCATGGCAAGAGTTCCTTTTCCGGGCCGGAGTTGTTGGCGGCCAGGGACCGACTGACATCGAATGTCGGATCGACCGGGAATCGGTCGGCCTTACTGACGCCGAATAGTCCGGAATTGAGGTTGATCGTCAGAGTCACGAAATCCTGACCGTGGTTCGGCAGGCGGATGCCACCGTTCGACCAATGACGCATGGTGAGCTCGCCCGTCACGCGGTTGCCAGGCAGGCGAAAGCGCACCCCCAGCTGTGAGGCAAAGTCCCACCGCGTGGTACTCAGCTCGTCCGACTTGGTCTTGCCCGCCAACCCGAAGCCGACGAAGCCCTTGATCGGACCGCGTTCGAACAGCTGCCACCGGCGTGACAGCGAAACTCCCCAGTAGGGATCAGCCATCAGCCGCGAGTTGCGCGATCTGGATTCTTGGAGTGTCTGTTGGGTCGTCACACGAACGAATCCGAGCTCGTAGCGATTCTCGCTCCAGGTCACCATCACCGGCAGGACCACGCCGCCGGTCGTACCCCAGAAATGATAGGTCCCGCCCAATCCGACCTGTACTTCACAGCTTTCGCAGAGGGATTGCGCATCAGCGGACCGGGGTGTGTGCGCTGCGCCGACCAATAACAGCAGCAACCCGATCCTGACCCATTCGCGACCCTTCACTCCCATGGTTGGTATAGCCTAGGAGGGCGGCATGCGGCGCGGAACCTACCTCTCTGGATAGGCTCTATCTGCACCGACGAGATATCAGCCGGCGTTTCCCCTGAGGGATTCGCACCTAAGGCAAAAGAAAATCGAGTCGACTCGCGATGCTTGTTTCAGCGCGCCAAGAGCGGCATTCTTTGCGCGTTGCGCAGTTCAAATCCATCCAATGGCAGCATCACGACATGAAATCGCGCTGATTGTAGGCGCCGGCCCCGGACTCAGCGCCTCTCTCGCACGGCTCTTTTCCCGCGAAGGCATGCGCGTCGCCGTCGCAGCCCGCAGCACCGCGAAACTCGCAGCCCTGTCCACGCAGACCGGCGCGCAGACTTTCGCCTGCGATGCCGTCGAACCCGATCAGGTGGCACGCCTCTTCGGCGAGGTGGAAGACCGAATCGGCGCGCCGGATGTCGTGGTCTATAACCCGAGTGGCAGGTTGCGCGGCCCCCTGATCGAGCTCAGTCCGGCGGAGGTCGCAGGCGCGCTCGCGGTGAGCGCATTCGGAGGATTCCTGGTGGCTCAGCAAGCCGTGCGACGCATGCTCCCAAAGGGATCCGGCGCGATTCTGTTCACGGGCGCGTCCGCGAGCATCAAGGGCTATGCTCAGTCGGCACCCTTCGCCATGGGCAAGTTTGCTCTTCGCGGACTTGCGCAGAGCATGGCACGCGAACTTGCGCCCCAGGGCATTCACGTCGCCCATTTCGTGATCGACGGCGCGATCCGCAATCCGGGCAGAATCGAAGCGCCTGACAAGCCCGACTCGATGCTCGACCCCGATGCGATCGCGCAGAGCTATCTCCACGTCCTTCGACAGCCACGTAGCGCCTGGACCTGGGAGATCGAGCTCAGGCCGTGGGTGGAGAGGTTCTGACCAGGGCAGGCTTACGGTGGCCAGGTGCGAATCGCAGTTCTACGCATTGCGGGCAACGCCCGCGGCTCGCGGCCGCGCCAAGGCCGCAAGTTGGCTGTTCATCGGGCTGCTTCCGGCATTGCTGGCGTGCGGTACCAAAACACAAAGCCAGCCCACCATCCGTGACGGAAACGCGCGCTTCGAGTTTCTGACACCGTCGCTGGTGCGCATGGAGTACGCCCCTGCCGGGACGTTTATCGATGCGCCCACTGCGGTCGTGCAGAAGAGGGACTGGCCTGCGGTCCAGGTCCAGTCGATGCGGAAGGATGGTTGGCTCATCGCCGCCACCAGCGCCATGACCCTGCGTTACCGGCTGGGATCCGGTGCGTTTACCGCGACCAACCTCAGTGTGACCTGGAACGATCCGGCCGGCGCCGCACACGCCTGGCATCCCGGTGACGTCGACACGCTGAACCTGGGAGGACTGACCTATTCCCTGGACAACATCAGCAAGACCAACCTCCCCGAAGGACAGATGGATCTCGAAAGCCCGGTCAACGACATGATTCCGGGGATCGACGTGCTGCTCGCCAAGGCGCAGCCCGGGTTGTTGAGCCGCTCTGGTTACGCGTTTATCGATGATAGCCAGACTCCGGTGTGGAATGCGCACAGAACCTGGATTGAGCCGCGCCAGCGGCAGAATGGCCAGGACTGGTACCTCTTCACCTACAACCGCGATTACCACAGAGTGCTCAGCGAGTATGCGGCGCTCTGCGGGCCGATTCCGATGATCCCGCGCTACGTCCTCGGCCCCTGGATCACGGATTTCAATTTCGAGTACTTCCCCGACACGCTGGAGTCCCAGCAGCCGGACTTCAAGCGATACGATCAGCGGTACCTCAAGGGTGAGGTTTCACGGCTCCGCGAGAATCTCATTCCGTTCGATACGCTGGTGCTGGATTTCGCCTGGCACAACTACGGATGGCAGGGTGGTTACGACTGGAGCCCCCTCATACCGCACCCCGATGAGCTCCTGAGCTGGCTGCATGGCCAGGGCGTCAAGCTCAGCCTCAACGATCATCCAGGCTACGCCAACACCGACGAGAGCATCCTTTCGTTCAGCGACAGCCACGCACCGCAGGTGTTGAGGGCGCTGGGCCGGCCGCTGCCCCCGCGGCCGTCCTTCGACATGGATATCTCGAAGCTGTGGAGCTTTTCCACCGATCCTCAGGGTCAGGGCTGGAAGCCGATCCGCATCGGGCTGCCCTGGCAAGAGCAGGGCTACCACAGCTATCGGGGCATTGGCTGGTACCGGGCATCGGTTCGCCTGCCGGCAAAGCTCCCGGGCGCACTGTATGTGTACCTGGGCGAGGTCAACAAGACTTATCGGATATTCGTCAACGGCAAGGAAGCGACGCACAGCCGGGTTCATTGGCCGCGACGATTGACCTATACCGATATCGCTCCCTACGTGATGGCAGGTCGGCAGAACGAGATCGTCCTTCGCGTCGAGCCGGGCGAGCCCGGCGAGCGCGGTGACGGAATCCTGCTTGGCCCGGTCGCGATCCGGGACGTCGAGCCGCCGCAGCGGATCTATTTTGATCTGTCAAACCGCGAGCAGGCCGAAGTCTTCATGCGCGAGTTGCACCAGCCGCTGATGCAGCAAGGCGTGGACCTCTGGTGGGTCGACGGCGGCGGCGGTGCCGTCGACATGCCCGGTCTGAACAAGCAGCTCTGGACCAACAAGGTCTTGTACGATTACATGCAGCAGGAAACCGGCCGGCGCGGATTCATCCTGAGCCGCTACGGTGACTGGGGAAGCGAACGCTATCCGGCGTTCTTCACCGGCGACGCATATTCGCAGTGGCCGGTGCTCGCCTACGAGGTCGCGTTCAGCGCCCGCGGCGGCAACGTGCTGGTTCCCTACATCAGCCATGACATCGGCGGATTCCACGGCGCCAAGATCGATTTCGACCTGTACGCGCGCTGGATCGAGTTCGGCACTTTCAGCCCGATCCTGCGCATGCACAGCGCTCATGCCAATCCGCGCGAGGGCAATATGCGCATGCCCTGGGTCTACGGCAGTCAGGGCATGGCGTTGATGAGGAAATACTTCACTCTGCATACGCAACTGCTCCCCTACCTGTATACCTACACCTGGCTGGCGCATAACGAGTCGATGCCCATCCTGCGGCCGCTGTACCTGCAGTACCCGGACCTGGATGAAGCCTACCAACACCCCCATGAGTACTTCTTCGGGGAGGAAATGCTGGTTGCTCCGGTGCTCGACCCGAGCGGCAATCAGACCATCTATCTGCCTCCGGGTGAGTGGATCGATTTCTTTACCGGCAGGCGCTACCAGGGCGGCACCACCTTCACTGCGCACTATGCCGTAGAGGACACGCCGGTGTTCGTTCGCGAAGGAGCGGTCATCCCTGAGCAGAGCGTAAGCGAGTACTCGGACGCCAAGCCGCTGGACACCCTGATCCTCAATGTCTACGGATCCGGCAAGGGCAGCTTCGATCTCTACGAGGACGACGGGGTCTCGCTCGCCTACGCCGCAGGCCAGCACGCGCAGACGCTGATCACATATGCCTCGAGGAGCGACGGCTCCCATCACCTCGTCATCGAACCGACCAGGGGTACGTTTCAGGGCCAGGTGCCGGCACGCTCCTACGAACTGCGCATTCACACAGCCGATAAACCGTCATCGCTATCGGTCAATGGGGAGGAGGCCGGCCGCTGGACGTGGGACGCCGGGCAGGCGACTGCGGTCACTGTCCTGCCGCGGCAGTCAATCCGCGACCGGATCAGCGTGGCGTGGCGGTGAGCTTAGGTAATCGGTCGTGGACCAAAAGCTGATTACTTCCATGCTGATCGGCGCCCTCGCACTGTGGGTCCTTTATCGCCGCGTGCGGCGTAATATCGGGCGGCAGCCGCTGAACGCGAGGCGCATGGGGGGTCGCATCGTGCTGCTCGCGGTCATCGCTGTGCTGATGGCATCCGGGGCGACGCACGACGTCGAATTGCTCGGCGCGTTGCTGGCAGGCATTGCGGGCGGCGCCGCGCTCGGCTGGCTGGGTCTGCGTCACACGAAATTCGAGGCGACGGCAGAAGGCAAGTTCTATATTCCGCACACCTACATCGGCGTGCTCGTTTCTGCATTGCTGCTGTCGCGCATTGCCTATCGGCTCCTGGCCGTTTATCCAGCTGCGCACGCGGCAGCGCAGGCGGACCCAAATCCGTTCGCGGCGTACCAGAAGAGTCCACTCACGCTCGCGATTCTCGGGGTGGTAATCGGCTACTACCTGCTGTACTACGCCGGCGTGTTGAACAGGAGCAGAGCGCTGCGGGCGCCGAGCTGAGCTCAAGCGCGATGTCACCACTGGGCCACGAGCTCCCGAAACGGCCCCTCGAGCCGAATTCCGTCAGCGCTGTAGTCGGCGCGTGAGCGCCCGTCGACGGTCACCGCCAGCGGGCGTCGGCGAGCGGGCCAGCCGACCTGTAGTGGTGCGTTGTTCCGCAAGCCTGGCTCGAGGACGAGGCGCATCACCGGCCCTTCCTGTCGTGCCGACATCGACAGGGTGCCAAAGGCAGTGGGCAGATTGCTGATCCGCAGTCCTTCGCCAGCCACCCACGAAGGAGGCACACCCGGAAGCAGATCGAGCCGCTCGTCTTGCTCGTGCATCAGCATGCCGAACAGTGCCCGGGCATACTCCGCCCCGACCCAGGTATGGGGCATGTCGCCGAGGTAGAAGGGATGGCGAGGCTGCGAGCGTATGACCTCGGCGAGAACCTGCCATTGCACGGGGCGGCGACCCGCAAGGAGCCTGCCCAACAACTGTTCGGCATCCCCCGGCCTGTCGAGACGCACCAGCGTGAGTACGTTGCGGAACTCGTACGGGGAATAGGCGTACAAGGCTCCCGGTGCCTCGCGCTGGCGCACCTCATCGAGGTAGCGCGCGAATGTGTGATTGAGCGCCTCTACCGGCAGTAGATCTTGCTGGCCGCAGGGATCGAGCCCGATCGACACGCTGGTGGGATCGCCATCCCCGAGGTCGGCGGAGGCCGGAATGTAGTCGATGACTTTCCAGCGCATGGTCGCGCGGATGGACGCCGCCACTGAGGCGCGCAAGGCGGCGTACTGATTGAGGGCCCATCGTGCCATGTCCTGATCGCCCCATTCCTGCGCGAGCCACGCACCGTCGTGCCATCCCTTCAGTGCCCAATAGTCATCCCAATAGCTGTGGGTCGGTGTCGAGTAACCCTCATGGCTGATCGAGGGGGCGATGATGCCGCGAAACCGTTCCGGCGCTTCGCTCGTACCCAGGTAGCCGGGCACCAGGGTGCGCTCGCGCAGCTGCTGCAGGAACTCGAGCGTCCGCCGCACTTTGGGAAGGTACTCGCGCACGCTCGCCGCGCCACCGTCGAGTCGCGCCACTTCCGCAACCAGCGCGACGAATTCACCCTGGCTGTCATATTCGAGATCGGAGCCGAAGCCTCTGTTAACGGTGCCGTCGTCGTTGAGAATTGGCGACACCAGGCCATTTCCCTGTACCGCATGCTCGGCATACCAGCGCAGATACTCGCGGGCGATGCTCGCGAGGCCCATGCGCAGCAATACGGCCGCGGTCGCGGAGCCGTCGCGAATGAATGACCGATCGTAATTGCGCGGACCCGCCTGCATCGCCGGACCCGTCTGGTTGATCAACATGTACGCGACCTGCGCGCGCAGCATATCGACGAGGGAGGAATCCGGGAGTACCAGCCCGGTGCGAGCGAATCGAGCTTGCCATTGCTGCTCGACGCGCATGGCTATGGCATCGAAGGCTGCCCCAGGCTCAACCTCATCCATGGGATCCCGCGCATCACCCAAAGGGAAGGCGAGGACCACGTCGCTTTGCGCGCCGGGGCCGAGGTGCACGTCGTAGATGAGCGCGGCGGCCGCGAGTCCCTCGTCATCCCGGGCGCTGAGCCGGTTCGGCACGCGGCCCTCCGCCAGGTAGCGCGTGATTTCCGTCTCGCCGTGCAGGCCAAAAGGGGCAGCGCCACGCGCCGTCGCCGGCGTGAGCGACGTGAGTAGCGCGCGACCGTTGACGCTCACAACGGGGCGCGCACCGGTGCCGGCGATCTGCACCGTGCGTATCGGCGACAGGCCACCGTGCTGCCAGGGCGGATTGACCTGCATCGGCCGGACCACGATCGCCAGCTGCCCGTCGACGCGGCTCGCGCCCGTATTCACCAGCCGGTGACGCACGAACGTGACCGGGCCTGCGGCCTGATCGGCGGCGATGGCCTCGCTGCGCAATTGCAGCCCCGGTTGTGGCGACCACTGCACCGCGGGCATCGGCATCCAGCCGTTGCGCAGAGAGTCCGTGGCGCTCGCCTGGTAGGCGGCGGCCGCGCGACCCGAGCGGTCGCGCCACAGCGGCTGCACGAGCGGCGCACCCTTGAATGCTTCCAGGTCGCCGTACTCGTCGAATACGCTCTTGCGCTGCGCCGCCGGCACGCCCACGGCCGTCCAGTAAACCTGCTCATCATGCAATGAGGACGGAAAGAGCTCGCGATGAGCGCGCGCGGCAACGATCTGGTAACGCTTCATGGTCGTCAGCGCCTGGGTGGGACTCAGCAACCGCAGCCGTCGGATTGCAGGCACATGCCCTGGCGCGGCGCGCACTCTCAGGCGCAACTCGCTGACGGTGCGGGGCTCTCGCGCGGCGAGATACGAGCTGTCCCCGAGTGGCTCCGGATCCTCCGCCAGCCGGCGCCACTGGCCGGATACACCGCGACCCTCCAGGCGCGCCTCGCGACGGGCCGAGGCCCAGAACACCTCGAGTCCGGAAACGGGCAGTGCCCGTGGCAACTTCACGTGAAGCTCGCGCCTGCCAGCGCTCGGAGCCGGGCCGATGATGCCGGTCGCCGCCGCGCTCCACAGTGCTGCCGGATCGTCGCTTGTCTTGAGGCCCGTGATCCGCGGCGACTCCCTCGCCGCCAGTGGCTCGAATTCGAATACCGACACCCCCCAATCAGTGGTACGGGGCGCGCTCATCAAGCGCAGGTAGCGCGCGCGCACGGCGGGGAAGAGCACATAGTCCCTGCCGCCCTGCGAATCAGCGGTTTCGTATGCGGTCCGCCAGTGCTGCCCATCCTCCGAGCTCAGGATGAGGTATGCGGCTGCGAACGCGCTGTCCCAGTGGATCAGGACGCCGCCGATCGTGGCCGCCCGACTCAAGTCAAGCTGCAGCCATTGGCCCGGCGAGAACGCACCGCCCCATCTCGTCGACTCATCGCCGTCGATCGCCAACGCCGGCTCCATGGACTGTTGTGCACCCGATGAGCTGCTCGCCCGCCACTGCGGGCGCGGCGGCAGGGCTTCGTCCTCGGCGTAGGCGACCGCCGCGGCGAGCACCCCCACGACGACGGCGGCCAACACCGTCACCGGAGCGAAAAACGACAGCACGATCCTCTCGACACCATGACGGTGCATAGCAGCGTTCCGGTCCTTGCCCGCATCCACGATCAGCATCACGTTATAGCCCAGATCCTAGGCGCTGCGCGCCGTCGATGCGACGCGGCCTATCCCGAGCGCCCGTGTGAGAGCTGCTGATATGCTTGCGGAGTCATAGCCGGCATTTTCCGCACAAACGACACGATATCCCAGATCGCGGCATCATCCAGGGATTTGCCCCACGCGGGCATGGCACTCATCTTGATACCGTGTTTGATCGTCCAGAAAGCCCGCTGCGCGTTGCGAGTGTCCTCTTGCGCAAGATTTGGCGGGTGCGGGTACAGTCCGGCGCGGATGTCGGATTTCGTCACCCCGGGAGCCAGGTGACAGCCCACGCACAGAGCGGCATAGCGTTTGGCCCCGGCGGCGATGCTCCCGGGGTCTTCGATGTCGGGCACGTCAATCGCACGGGCGCGCAAGTCGATGGAGCGCTCGCGCAATTGCTCGATGATTGCCAGCACGATCTTCGTATGGTGGTCATCGGCGCCGATGTTGTAAATCCCCGAGCCGATGTACAGCGCACCGCCCAGCGCCAGCGCCGCGAGCGTACCCGCAACGACAAGGCCCATCTTCACCACGCTGGTCATGCGAGCTACTGAACGACAATCGTTCCGACCATGCGGGGGTGAATCGAACAGGTAAAGTGATAGGTGCCGGGCTTGTCGAATTTGAACGAGAAGCTTTCGTTCGTGTCGATGGCACCAGAGCGGAACAGCCCTGTGTCGCTGACTACGGTATGCGGCTCATCGTCCGTGTTGGCCCAGGTCACGCTCGAGCCAGCATTGATGGTCAACGCCATCGGCACGAACATGAATTCCTTTATCACGATCCGACTCGGATCCGGGGTGCCGGCAGCCGATGGGCTGCAGGCCGCAACCCACCACAGCATCGCCACGCTGACAGCCACCAGCGGCAATCGGTATCGTCCCAGAGTCATGTGAGTGTTCTCAGGCAATCGTGGTGTCAGTGAGCGTCAGTGAGCGCGAATGCTTTACGACGGACACGCTGGTGATCCCCAGCATCCTGGACAGTTGATCCGCCGGGACCTTGAGGGGTCCCGGCCCCGCGCCGGTACCGGCGGTGGGTTGCGGATAGGCGGTCGAGCGGGCCGTGTGGAACGTCATGTTGCCTTCCACCTTCTGAACGATCTGATGGATGTGTCCGTTCAGTACCGTCACCGAGCCGAAACGGCGCAATTGGCTCATGAGCTGATCCGCGTCACCCGTACCCCAGCCCCAGGGCTCATAGATGGTCCACAGCGGCATGTGGGCAAAGACCACGATGGGGGTGCTGTCCGAGCGTCCCTTCAGGTCGGCGGCCAACCAGGCGAGCTGCTCCGTGCCCAGGGTGCCGAGGCCACCGGGTTTGAATTGCAACACATTGACGAGCGCCACGAAGTGCACGCCCGCGTGGTCAAAGCTGTAATACCCCTTGTTGTCGGAGACTTTCCCGAATCGGTTGAAGTATTCCGTGACCGTTGCATCGGTGGTGTCGTGCTCACCCGGTACCGTGTGCAACTCGCTGGTGCGCAGACGGGAGAGCATCTGCTGCGCCAGGTCAAATTCCGCAGGCCTCGACAGGTGAGTGATATCGCCGGTATGGATGATGAGCGCAGGCTGCTCGGACATCCCGTTCACGAGGTCGATGGTCTGGGTGAGCGTCCCGTTGACGTCCGGATTGGCGTCCTTGTTGAAGCCAATGTGGGTGTCGCTGATCTGAACGAACAGCGGCTTTCCCAGCCGGGCGGCACCTTGTTTGTCAGTGGCCGCCACCGCCAGCTCGATCGGCGTGAAGACCCCGCCCGCCAGGGCGAACAGCGTGCCGGCCCCGCCATAGGCCATGCATTTCAGGGCGTTGCGACGTGATTGGAGCGATCTATCATCCGACACGGCCGTCTCCCTTGATTGAGTTCAGGGGAGAAGACTGCGCAGCGGATGGTTTTATTCCCTGACCCTCAGCAAGCGCACCAGCCCCAGCAACTCGTCCCAGCCGGTATCCGAGACGGCGCAGTACTGCACATCCCCCGCTCGCCAAAAGGCCATGTGGTAGCCGCTGCGCGTCGTGTTTCTGGGCAAGGAGGAACTGGCCGCCCAGCTGAATACGTTGATGACGTGCGGACCGTGCTGGTAGACGACCACCGCCGAGCGTTGATGCTCCAGGTAGTCCGCGCGTCCGCCAATGAGGCGGTAGCCCTGCGGCGTGAAGTCGGCGACCACCGGCGACACATCGGTATGGCCGGCAAACCAGGGCTTCACCGTGTGCTGGTCGCTGGACACCACGTCGATCAGATGCGATGGCATCAGCGAGCGCACGTGGGCGCTGAGGAGATCATCGAGCAGTGGATTGGTGAGCGATGGGGACAGCACCAAGAAGAGGGTTGCCGCGACCGCTGCGCTGCCAAGGCCGCCGAGGGCACCCACCCAGAACGGCCGCGTGCGCCAGGTCGTTCGACCCCAGCGCTTGGGCCGCGGAGTATTTACTGCAGTTTCCCGATCAAGCGCGTGCATGATGCGGGCACGCAGCTCGAGCGGAGCGCGGCCAGGAGTCAAGTCCCGACGGATCGCGGTGCGCGTCTGTTCGAGATCCTGAAGCAGGGCGCGGCACTCGGCGCAGTGCTCGACATGCCGTTCAAGATCGGCAGCCGAGACCGCATCGACCTCGCCGTCGAAGTAAGCCTGTACGCGCAGCGATTCAGCGCACCCCACGCAGCTCCCCCTCGACCTCCCTCAGCCATCGTGCCTTGAGGGCAGCCCGGGCGCGTGCCAGCCGAGACATCACCGTGCCGATCGGTACGTTCGTGACCGTGGCAATCGCCCGATAATCCAGGTCCTCGATTTCCCTCAATACCAGGACCTCGCGATGCTCCTCAGGCAACGCCGACATCAGCCGCTCGAGCGCGCGCGCATCGTCCCGGCGGATCGAAGCGCTTTCCGGATCAGGCGTTGTCGCGATCATCGCGTAGCCATCCTGTGGATCGTGTTCTTCCGGTAGTGGCACAAAGGCGCGTCGCTGCTGCTGCTTGAGGGCGGTCGAATGGCAATTCCTCACGATCGCCAGCAGCCACGCTTTCACATTCGAGCCCCGCAGGGTGTCAAAGCCGCGAAACGCGCGCAGGATCGCCTCCTGCACCAGGTCATCCGCATCGCCGGGCGAATGCGACAACCAGCGTGCAAACCGGTACGCGGCGTTCAGATGCGGTAACACCTCCGCCTCGAACCGACCGCGCTGATCATCCATGGATGCGACCGAATGCAACCCTCACGGCGCCCAACCAACCCTCACGTATGAGGTAAGACTCAGGGAATACCCACTTTATTCCCTAACTGAGTCGAGGGGGCTGCGCTCGCCCGTTGCACCGTTCCCGCAGACGCGTGTCGGAGGTCACGTTGAAGCGGGCCGCCGACGCGTCCGCCAGGGTTGCAGGCCGCTACGCACGACCTGGCCAGGCAGGCGGCGCGAGGCGCTTGTGCTGGTGAAGGGGCTTGAGGCAGGGATGCCGCTGAACGTCAGGTCGCCTGACGGGTCTCATCCGGTATTTGCGCTGGCAGCGGCGGATTACGGCGTGGAATGTCGTCGTCGACTCAGAGTCCCCATGTACCCCAGTACGCCGGGGCGGCACCGTCCTCGCACTCCTCGTATGTGGGCGAAGATGCGGGGTCGGCATGAAATCCGTGGTCGACGCCCGGCAGGCCGCCCACCTCTCGCGGTGTCCGAGCGCCGCTGTCCTCCAGAATCTCGCCAATCTCTCTTTCGGTGAGAATCTTGAACGCCCTGTTGCGTGCAGTCGCCATGGGTACATGCTTAAGGAAACTCGCCAACGGTGGAGTAGGCGCGCGCCTGGTTCTGACGTAGGACAAGGAAAAACAGCCAATGCTAAGCTATAGGTAAAGGTCTGTATGTTAACTCCCTCAACGGCTCGGGCCGCACGCTATGGCTTGGGGTGCCTGGCTTTGTAGAGCCGGATCTGCTGGTTGAACTTATCGGCGAGCGCTTGTTCCTGTTCTATCGCGGTATTGTGAGCTCTGACGCCGAGGGTGTTGAGTGATTGGAGATCCGATCCCGAAGCAACACCTGCAAACTGCTTGGTAATGCGAGCGACCGCTGAATCAACGCACTTGGCATATGAATTGGTGGCGGCGTCATATGCCTGAAATGCGCTGTGGGCCGCCGCCATCTGCTCCGCGGAGGCCGTGGCCCCGTCCGGCACTGCGGGCGCGGTCGAGACGGGACAGGCCTGTAGCGCACTGCTCGCGGTTCCCAAAAGATTAACCGGCGCTGCTGTGACCAGGGGTGTGCGTGCGACAGCGGGTTCAGTAGCCGAGCGCGTGTGCGAACCCAGGTAAGACCCCAAAACCCAGACAATCGGCACGGCTCCGGCAACAGCGACTGCAGCTCGGGAAAACTTGCCAACAGCCGTGCGAACTACGTTTCCGAAGAACCTGCCACTTAGGAGGGCAGCGAGTAAGAGAATCGCACCGACCAGCAACATCGGAATTCTGACGTCCAAGGCTATCAAGGAACTCTCCTGGACTTAGGCCCGGGGCAGTCTAATGCGGGTACATTGATGGAGGCCATAACCTGTTTCTTCTCTGATGCCAGCGGGGGGTGTACGCTGACGGTCGTGCATAGCAGACCCGCGAAATGGGTGATTGCCACGCTGGTGATGTCTCAGCTTGTCACCGCTCTGCGACCCGGCGTGGCGCAGGCCCTCGTGGCGTCACACGATCAGCAGATGAGCGGCATGGAAGCGGGGCACTGCGCCGCCAGTCTTGCGAACGATTCGCGCACCGACTCGCACAAAAAACCTGCCCATAAACACGACTGCTGTCACTCTGTTGGCTGCCAGTGTCAGTGGGTGCAAAGCCCAGGCGTGCTCGGCTTGGCACTGACGGGTATTACTTTATCCGCGTCGCTTCTACTGCCGGTACGTGACGCGCGACGGCCCGTTGCGCACACGACGGAGCTGTTTCGACCTCCTATCGCCTGAGTCTCAGGCGCGATTGAGGCGATCTGCACTGTGCGAACCCGACGGTTCTGGTGGGACTGCTTCGCGGCACAAAGCACGCTAGCCCGTCGATTCGAGCGCTCACGTCTGCCCGCGCGCTCAGCGCGCTGATTTCCCGCGCCCGCCGCGGCGTCACTGCGGCTGCCTCTACGGAACTCACATGAGTTTGATGACCGAGGAATTGCGATGGATCGATCTCAGCTGACGTCGGCGGTCTTGAGTCGCTCGCGGCGGCGCTTCGTGCAGGGGCTCGCAGGCGGTGCCGTGGCCATTATCAGTGCGCGCCGCTTTGGCTGGGCGGCAGCCGCCGACCCGCGAACCGATGGCGATTCCGGCGCCCTGTCGGGGGCTGAATTCAATCTGGAGATTGGCGCTCTGGCGGTGAATTTCACCGGCCAGCCGGGAATGGCCACGGTCGTGAACGGACGACTTCCCGCGCCGCTGTTGCGGTGGCGCGAAGGAGATGTCATCACGCTGCGAGTGTCCAATCGCCTGTCCGCGCCGAGCTCCATCCACTGGCATGGAATCATTGTCCCAGCCGATATGGATGGGGTGCCGGGGTTGAGCTTCGAGGGCATCGGGCCGGGCGCGACCTACGTCTATCGCTTCAAGGTCAACCAGTCCGGCACCTACTGGTATCACAGTCATTCGCGGTTCCAGGAACAAACGGGGCTCTATGGTCCGATCGTGATCGAGCCTCGGGGTGGCGAGCGGCACCACGTGGATCGCGAACACGTCGTGTTGCTGTCGGAGTGGACGGACCGCGATCCCGAGCACATTTATCGCACCCTCAAGCACAGAAGTAACTATTTCAACTTCGGTCGGCGCACGGTGGGCGATTTCTTCAACGATGTGCGCAAGCAAGGCTGGGAACCGACGATCGCGGATCGGCGCATGTGGGGGCAAATGCGCATGGATCCGACGGATCTGGCCGATGTCTCCGGGTATGCCTACACCTACCTCTTGAACGGCACGACCCCGGCTGGCAACTGGACGGGACTGTTTCGGCGCGGCGAGAGGGTGCGGCTGCGCTTTATCAACGGATCCTCGATGAGCTTCTTCGATGTGCGCATTCCGGGGCTGAAGCTGACGGTCGTGGCCGCCGATGGACAGGACGTCGAGCCCGTCACGGTTGACGAATTCCGCATCGGCACGGCCGAAGTGTACGACGTGATCGTGCAGCCCGAGGAGGATCGCGCCTACACGATCTTCGCGCAGTCGCTCGACCGTTCTGGCTATGCCCGCGGCACTCTGGCGCCCCAACCTGGCATGCAGGCGGAGGTGCCGAGGCTCGATCCCCGGCCCCTGCTGACGATGACGGATATGGGAATGACTCACGACATGGCCGGCATGGACTCGAGTGTCGATTTCGGTCCCAACGTGGATTCACTGGCCATGCGGCCGCAGAGCCGTCTGGACGATCCGGGCGTGGGCCTGCGCAGCAACGGCCGTCAGGTGCTGACCTACGCGGACCTGCACACCCTCGGTGGCCCGATCGATCAGCGCCAGGCCGGACGTGACATCGAGCTGCATCTCACCGGCCACATGGAGCGTTTCGTGTGGTCATTCAACGGCCAGAAGTTCTCGGAAGCTGAGCCCTTGCGCTTCCACTATGGCGAGCGTCTGCGTCTGGTGCTGGTGAACGATAGCATGATGCATCACCCCATTCATTTGCATGGCATGTGGAGCGAGGTGGAGTCGGATAAAGGGGAATTCCTGGTCCGCAAGCACACCATCACGGTGCAGCCGGGGCAGCGCTTGGCTTATTCGGTCAGCGCCGACGCGCTCGGCCGCTGGGCGTATCACTGTCATCTGCTGTATCACATGGAAGCGGGCATGTTTCGTGAGGTGCATGTCGAGCACTTCGCGAAGGAAAGAACAGGCTCGTGATGACTCGGACGAAGCTCACTCTGCTAATGGGCGCCCTGGGGCTCGTGGCCGGCCCGCTCGCGCTCGGTGAGGTGCCACGGGAATCGGCCGCGCCGACCCACGACAACCAGACCGCGAGCGAAGCGGGTCACGTGCCGCCCGATCCGCCGCAGCATCCGATGGGCGACATGGGCTACCGGGAGATGGCGGCGATGATGCAAATGGACGACACGGCGCGTACGGGGAGGGCGCTCCTTGATCAACTCGAGTGGCGCAACCTTGCCGAGGGCAATGCGACCATATGGGATGCGCAGGCCTGGTATGGCGGAGACTCCGACAAGGTAGGGCTCAAGACGCAGGGCGAACGGGTGGGTAGCAGGACGCAGAACGCGCACGCCGATCTGCTGTGGGACCATGTTTTCGCGCGCAGATGGAGCGTGCAGGCTGGAGCACGCCAGGATCTTGGCGAGGGCCCGGCGCGCACCTGGGCGGCGCTCGGCGTCCAGGGACTCGCACCGTACTGGTTTGACACCGAAGCGACGCTCTATGTCGGTGAGCAGGGACGCACCGCCGTGCGACTCAAGGCGGAATACGAGCTTCTCTTCACACAGCGGCTGATTCTGCAACCGGAAGGCGAGGCCAACCTGTACGGCAAAGCCGATCCCGCGCGCCAACTGCGCTCGGGATTATCCGATCTTGAAATCGGCCTGCGTCTTCGTTACGAAGTGCGGCGGGAAATCGCACCCTACGTCGGGGTGGTTTGGTCCCAACTGCGGGCATCGGGCGGGGACGTGAGCGATGTGCGGTTGGTGGCCGGCTTGCGCGCGTGGTTTTAGGAGACTGAACATGAAGATCCTGACGCTCGTGTCCGGACTTGCCTTGGCGACCCTTGCCGTTACCGCAAGCGCCCACGCTCATCTGCAAAAGGCCAGCCCGGCGGACGGCAGCGTGGTCACGACGTCCCCGTCGAGGATTGTGCTGAATTTCTCGGAAGCGGCGCGCTTGACCGCCGCATCGATTCAGAAGGGTGACGAGCCCCGGCAGAGCCTGAAACCGTTGCCGGCCGCCGCCGCGCGGCAGATCTCCGTCCCGTTGCCTCAATTGACGCCCGGCAGCTACTCGGTCACCTGGCGCGTGGTGAGCGAGGACGGGCACGTGATGTCAGGCATGCTGCGCTTCACGCTGGCCCCCGATCGCGCGGCAGATCACCCGGCACAGCACTGACGCCAGCGCTAAGTCTTGAGCTTATAGCCTGTCTTGAATATCCAGCTCACGACCGCGAGGCACAACGCAAGAAAGCCCAGTGTCGCAGCGGCGCTGGCGACGACATTCACGTCCGACACGCCGTAGAAGCTCCAGCGGAAGCCGCTGATCAGGTAGACCACCGGGTTGAACAAGGTAATCTTCTGCCATATCGGAGGCAGCATGCTGATCGAGTAGAACGCGCCGCCGAGGAAGGTGAGGGGCGTGACGATCATGAGCGGCACAACCTGCAGCTGCTCGAAGCTGTCGGCCCAGAGGCCGATGATGAAACCGAGCAGGCTGAAGGTTACCGCCGTCAGTATCAGGAAGGTTAGCATCCATACCGGGTGCGCAATTCCATAGGGCACGAACACACGTGCGGTGACGAGAATCAGGATTCCCAGCATCACTGACTTGGTTGTTGCGGCACCGACGTAGCCGATCAGCGCTTCGGCATACGAGACCGGGGCGGATAGCAGCTCATAGATCGTGCCCGACCATTTCGGCAGATAGATCCCGAAGGACGCGTTCGATACGCTCTCGCCCAGGAGCGACAGCATGATCAGGCCGGGAACAATGAACGCGCCGTAGCTGACGCCATCGACGCTGCCCATGCGGCTGCCGATTGCGGCTCCGAACACGACAAAGTACAGAGATGTCGACAGCACGGGCGAAGCGATACTCTGCATCAGCGTACGGAAGGTGCGCGCCATCTCGAAGCGGTAGATTGCGGTGATCGCAGGTACGTTCACGTCCGTGTCCTCACTAGGTTGACGAAGATCTCCTCCAGCGAGCTTTCACTGGAATGCAGGTCCTTGAAGTTGATATTGAGGTCGCCGAGGCGCTTCAGCAGCGTGGCGATGCCGGTTTCCTTGCTCTGTGCATCAAAGGTGAACACGAGCGCATGCCCGTCATCGGTCAATTCGAGGGGATAGGCGGACAGCCCTGGCGGAATCTGCACGAGCCGACTCTGCAATTGCAGCGTCAGCTGCTTCTTGCCGAGTTTGCGCATCAGCAGGGCTTTGTCCTCGACCACGATCAACTCGCCCTTGCTGATGACGCCAATGCGGTCGGCCATTTCCTCGGCTTCTTCGATGTAGTGGGTAGTCAGAATGATGGTGACCCCGCTCTCGCGTAACCGACGTACCATCTGCCACATGTCGCGACGCAATTCGACATCGACGCCGGCGGTCGGTTCGTCCAGGAACAGGATCTGAGGCTCGTGCGACAGCGCCTTCGCGATCATGACCCGGCGCTTCATGCCACCGGATAGCGTCATGATCTTGGAGTCTTTCTTGTCCCACAGCGACAGATCCCGCAGCACTTTCTCGCAGTGCGCAGGATCGGGCGCCCTGCCGAACAGGCCGCGGCTGAACCGCACGGTCGCCCAGACGTTCTCGAAGGCGTCGGTGTGGAGCTCCTGCGGCACCAGACCGATCTTGCTGCGCGCGGCACGGTAGTCGCGCACAATATCGTGACCGTCGGCCACTACGCTGCCCTCACTCGGCGTGACGATGCCACAGATGATGTTGATCAGAGTGGTCTTACCTGCGCCATTCGGGCCCAGGAGTGCCAGAATCTCGCCGCGCCGAATAGTCAGATCGATGCGCTTGAGCGCCTGCAGGCCACTTGCGTACGTCTTGCTCACACCCGCGACCGTAACAATCGGTGACGACACTGCTGGATCATCAACAATGATGCTTGCTGCTGCCTTCATGGAGTCATTTCTTCATGGCGCCAGGTCAACGCTGAGTCTGCGACGGCTTAAGTTCAAGGGGGAGAGTCGCTGCTGAAGTCGTACTCGTCCTTGTAGTAACGATACCACTGCCGGGTCTGGGTGTCGGCCGGCGCATGCTCGGACAGGTATTTGAGCTGCGCCAACATCTTCTCGACGCGCGACGCATTCAGATACAGGTCCACGAGTCGCCAGCGGTAGGCGGGCTCCGCGGGAGCCAGATCCGACGCCGTCTCATACGAGGCGATTGCTTTCGAAAGCCAGTTTGCCTCGAACAGATACAGATCACCAAGGGCGGCGTAGTTCGCAGCGCGCTGCGGAGCCTCGCGAATCCTGTCTTCGAGCGTGCGGATAGCCTCCGGCAGCGAAAATGGGTAGGCCGGCAGGGCAGGTGTAACCACGTGTGTGCCGTAGATCGCGTAGTCCATATTGGGAAGGCTCAGTGCACGCAGTGCTCCCAGAAACGGATTGTCAGAGTATTTCACGAAGAAATTAGTGTTGTCCTCGAAGCGGTGGAAGTAGGTCCAAGTCTTCGCTTCATCAACGTACCACAGGCCGTCGGTGCCGCGGCGAAACACTAGTGGCAGATTCGAGTGGTTGGGCTGGGGGACCAGCAGCGCAAGGTCACCGGCGAACAACAATCGATAGGGGGCCGCGGAGCGGAAGAACTCGGCGATCCTCTGCTGCTGCGCCTCATCACGGGGAACGATGGCGCGGAACAGCCGGCTGCCTTCTGTGAGGAGCGGGAGCCGTGGATCCCCGATCCCGGCTGCCAGGGATGCAAGATAGTGTTCTACGGAGACACTGACATCGGAGGCCGGCGCGTACTCGCGCAGTTGCGTCTGCGGCAGGCGGCGGATTGCGGCGTCGTACTCGGCCAGCGTTTTGCCGTAACCATGCACGAGGGCTCCGGCTCCGCCCGAGAGGAAGTCGCTGGTGAGCCATTGCGGGCTTGACCGTTGGGTGCTGCCGCGTGTCGCGCCGACACCGCGCAGATTCGTGGTGATGATCAGCTCGGAAATGAAATCCTGAGGTATCTCCGACAGCATGTAGCTCCTGGCCGCTTCCTCGAGGCGATGGCAGTAGACGTCCGGAATGTCGCCTTCCAGTGCGTAGGAAACCTCGATCTTCAACAGGTTTTCCCGGGCGCTGTACAGGTACAGGATGCCCCGGCCGTGGCTTCGTGCTCCTATCCTCATTTGCGTAAAGAGCTCGACCGCGGTCTGCTCGATGCTCTTGGACGCTGGAAGGGAGGCGAGGAGCACCAGGGCATTTTCGATGCCGGATTTTTTCTCCGCGAGCTTGAGGCTCATTCTGAAAGCGAGATCGTAGTCGTGCTGTCCCGTATCATTGATGAAGAGGTACCGGGGACGAGGCGGCTGGCTGTGGTGCCGCCAGCCGAACCGCCACCCGCCCGCGGCCACACCTAACAGGACGACAGACGCCAGAACCAGGGCGTATCGCCCTCTAGTAGAGGCCGAAGACATCGCTCTTCGTTCCGTCGGTGGTGTAGTTCGCCAGGAACGGATCCGTTGAGTTCGGGTTTAGACCGTACACTGAACGATCACGTCCCTGGCTTTTCAGTACTAGCACCGGCGTGTCGCGGCTGCCAAAGAGGCGAAATATGCCGGCTGCGCGCTGCTGCGGATCGTTCAGGACCACCGAAGGAGCTTCGCCTTCGGCCGGCGAATACAGTCCCACGACCAGGCGGTTTTTACCCGCCGTGTCGAAGAAAAAAAGCGCAGGTCCGCCGTCTACAGACATCGCGAGCTCGGCGCGCACCCTGCCGTCCGTGTCCCGCAGCTCGACCCTGCTCGCCGAGACCACTCCCCGGGATTGTGCGGGAACCGCAAGTACCGATTGCGCCGCGATTGCACCGCGAGCGAGATGCATCGCCAGATATGCTCCGGCAATCCCGCCGATCAGTCCTCCCAATACAGCTGCCAGGAACGTGTTCTTGATCATAGGTTCCCCATGGTCTTGTGGGTCGAGCCGTATTGGATCCGGGTACCGCGTCAAGCGCGGTGCGGCACACCACCGCGGCTGCGCGCGCGGCCGTGCTGCCGAGCATCGCTGCCAGCATCGTGAGCGCGAGCGCCTCAGCCCAAGGGCGGAAAACGCGCCCGCGCTTCGAGATCGTCGAGTTCCTGGTCATTGCGAACGTAAAGGCGACTCGCGTCCCGTAGTGGTTGATGGTCCCAGGGCCGATAGCATCCCTTGCGCAGGGCGGCATACACCAAATGACGGCGGCGCTGGCTGGCAAGAACCGCCCGATGGATCTCGTCCAGGGACCAGCGCCGGGCCACCTCGGTGCGAAATTCGGTGACCATCGCAGCGCGGTCCGCGCGCGAGCTTAAATTCACCCGCTCATCGGGATCGGCCGCCAGGTCGTAGAGCTGGTCCGGATCTGCTGCCGAGTGCACGAACTTGTAGCGGCCACGGCGAATCATCACGATCGGTGCAACCGCGCCCTCGGCGAGATATTCGCCGACCACCTGCCCCGGTCCCGCACCGCCTTGGAGCGCCGGCAGCAGACTACGGCCATCGATCGGCGCGGCGTATTCAATAGCCTCACCCTCGCTGGCGAGATCCATCAGCGTCGGCAGGATATCGAGCAGCGATGCCGGTTCCGACACCCGATGCGGCACGAACCGCTCGGGGGCGTGCACGATCAGCGGGATGCGGCAGGCGTTCTCGAAGAAGTTCATCTTGTACCAAAGGCCGCGCTCACCGAGCATGTCGCCGTGGTCGGCGAGCACCATGATCACGGTGTTCGCGTCGAGTTGCGCCTGGCGCAACGTCGCCAGCAGTGAGCCGATCTGATCGTCGACATACGATACCGCGCCGAGATACGCCCGGCGGGCGGCGCGGATTTGCGTTTCGCTCGGCTGCGCGAGCGTCAACCCGATGACGTGGCGCAGCCGGCGCGAATGCGGGTCCTCGTCGAGCTCGCGCTCGTTGACGCGTGGCAGATCGATCTCGCTGTCGCTGTAGCGATTCCAGTACGACTCCGGAATCACGTAGGGATCGTGCGGATGTGTCATCGACACCACCAGGCAGAACGGACGCCGGTCCCTGCCGCGCGCGATATCGAACAACTTCTGGCGCGCGGCAAACACGACCTCATCGTCGAAGTCGATCTGATTGGTGCGGGCGCACGGCCCGGCCTTTATGACCGAGTCCATGCTGTGGTACCAGCCGGGGCGCTCCTCGAAGCGCGTCCAGTCCGGCGTCCAGCCGAAGTCGGCCGGGTAGATATCCGTCGTCAGCCGCTCCTCGAAACCATGCAGCTGGTCCGGTCCGCAGAAGTGCATTTTGCCGGACAGCGCGGTCCGATAGCCGGCGCGGCGCAGGTAATGCGCGAAGGTCGGCACCTGTGCGGCGAGTTCGGCGGCGTTGTCATAGGCACCGATCCTCGACGGCAGCTGTCCGGCAAGCCACGAGTAGCGCGAGGGCGCGCACAGCGGGCTGTTGCAATAGAAGGACTCGAACACCACCCCGCCGTCCGCCAGCGCGTCGAGGTGCGGCGTCTTGGCTACTTTGCCGCCGTAGGCCGGTAGTACGCCGGCGGTCAGCTGGTCGGCCATCAGGATCAGCAGATTGGGACGCGCTGGCATGCGTGAATGGTAAGGTGTCCTACCCGCCGTGTCTGCTGCACCGATACGCAGCACTGCGCAGCCAGGCGGGATTGATCTCTACACCCCATCCCGGCGCAGAAGGAATGGTTACCCAGCCGTCCTTCACGGCGTAGGGATCCTCACTGAACAGGCTGTCCTGCCACGGGTAGTAGTCCGAACCCTCTATGGAGAGCTCCAGATACTTGCCGGCGTTCGGGATGGCGCCCAGCAGGTGCATCGTGCAGAGCGTGACCAAGGAGAGGTTGGCGCTGTGCGGCGTGCAGGGCATGCCTGCCGCAGCCGCCATATTCACGACTTGCAGTGTCCTCGATATCCCGCCCATATACATGACATCGGGCTGGACGATGTCGACGGCGTGCGTGCCAATCATGCGTTCCCAGGTTGCAAGATCCCAGTCCTGTTCTCCGCCAGCTACGTCGAGATCGAGTGCATCGGTGACGAGCTTGGTTTCCGCGAGCTTCCAGTAAGGACAGGGCTCCTCGTAATGGCTGATGCCTTCCGCCTCGAGCAGTCGCCCGACCTCGATGGCTCGCCGCGGAGAAAAGCCGCTGTTCGCGTCCACGAGTTTCGCCACGTCGTCACCGAGCGCGCGCGCCACCTGCGGCACGATCGCCTCCGTCCGGCCGGGCCATTCATCCATGTCCCGGCCGCACTCCGCCCCGACGCGCCACTTGAACGCGTCGAAGCCCTTCTCGTCGCGCAGCCGCATGAGCCGCTCGGCCTCCTGCTCGGGAGTAATGTCGCGCCGCATTGACGAGGCGTACGCTCGCAGGGTTCGCGGCTGACCGCCGAGGAGTTCGACTACGGGTTTGCCTTCAAGCCTGCCGCGCAAGTCCCACAGCGCGGTGTCGAGGCCAGCCAGCGCCCGGCAACGGTAGCTGCCCGGGAACTTATGCTCACGCTCCTCGACGCGAGCGATGAGCGCGTCGATGTCGAACGCGTTGGTGCCGAGCGCCCAGGGCGCAACCTGGCGGTGGAAGATGGTTGCAGTGATGTCGGCATTGTATGTAGAGGTCTGGCCCCAGCCGACGGCACCGGAGTCGGTAGTCAGCCGCACGAAGCACACGAATTCGCCGGCAAACGTCTCGAGGCAGGCGATTTTCATCAGGCCGTCCCGGCGCGCGGCGCCGGCGACACTCGCGCAATTTCCAGTCCATGACCGTGCGGCCCGCTCTCGCGCTGCCACAGCAGCAGCACTGAAGTCAGTGCCGCGAGGCTCAGCAGGCTGAAGAACCAGATCATCGTGGCGTAGCCCTCAGGGTGCGCCGGACCCGCACCGGCTTCATCGGCCAGCCAGCCGGCGATGCGGTTGGAACCCCACAGACCCACGTTCTGCAGCAGCGTGATGACACCGAGGGCAGTTCCCAGGCGGCGCGGCTCGACTATGAGAGTTGTCGCCGGCCAGATGATCGCCGGCACCAGCGAGAAGCTCACGCCCATCAGCACGGTGGAGGCCCACGGAGTCAGATTCGTGAGGCTCAAGACGATGAAAGTGATCGGCAGCAGCAGCGTCCCGAGGGTCAGCATCATGGCACGGTGTCCAAAGCGGTCCGCGAGCAGGCCGAACAGTGGTGTGGCGAATACCGCCGCCGCAAACACCCCCGAGTTCACATTGCCGGCCTGCTGCAGCGTGAGGCCCTTCACGTGCTGCAGGTACTCGATCGCATAGGTCTGACGGAACGGAAAGAACACCGCCGCGTACAGCACGTGCAGGCCGAGAATGTACCAATACGACAGGTCGAATTTCCAGATCCCCCGCCAGTTGATGTGCGCGGATTCGCCGCGGCGCGCGGACATCGGCGGGGCGTGCGCTGAATCAAGCAGGCGAAAGACGACGGCTGCAACGAGGCCGGCACCGGTGATTGCCGCGCCCAGCCATAAGGGCGGCTGCCAGCCCGCGTCGTACAGAGATCGCGCCCAGGAAGGTGAGGTGTCGAGCGAAAACGATCCAACCCGGGCAAGACACAGGAATATCGCCGTGGCGAGCGCAATGCCGCTGCGTGAGAACCATCGCGCAACACCTGCGATGAGGGAGATGAATATCGCACCCTCGCTGACCCCGAACACCAGGCGGCCGGTCCACATGAGCTCATAAGGTGTGCCGATCGCCGTCAGCACGGCGCCCACGAAACCGATCACGGCGGCCCACAGGGTGACGCGCGCTGGACCGTAGCGATCGATGAGCAGGCCATTGAATACCGCCAGCAGAATGTTCGGCAGACTGATCACTGCGGTGAGATCGCCGATCTGAGACTGCGTGAAACCGCGCTGGCGGCCGAGCAGATCCGCGATCGGACCTATCGCATCGGACTCGTAGTAACTGCAAAAGATGGCGATAGCCGCCAGCGCCAGCACCCCCCAGCGCAGGGGTGAGGTGGTGCGGTCATCGCTGGCACCCGTGCCGCTTGGCCTGTGGTTCCTGGTCAAGGGTGTCAGGGCACCAACAGCGGAGAGAGTACTCGCCAGACCCTAGAGAGTTGCAGAGGGGGTCAGGCGGGCGCGATATGCCGGAATAGATGGCGCCGGGCCTCGTCGTCGAGCTCCGCCTTGAACGAGTGCTTGTCCTTGAGCGCGTTTGCACGGATCGCCGCGGGACGTGCGCTCACGAGGTCGAACCAGCGCTTCAGATTCGGGAGCGCATTCCAGGCGTCATCGCCGAGAACGAAGGGCACGACCCGAGTCCACCCCCATGCGGCCATGTCAGCGATCGTGTAGGTTTCGCCGAGCAGGAATCGCCGGCCGTTCAGCTGGGCGTCGAGAATGCCAAAGTGGCGTCGGGCTTCGTACAGATAACGATTAACCGCGTAGTCGAGCCCCTTGGGCGCAAAGTGCTTGAAGTGCACGGCCTGCCCTGAATAGGGGCCGATGCCGGTGGCGACAAACATAAGCCACGAGAACAACTCGCCACGGCCGCGCGGCGTATTCTCTGGCAGGAATTTGCCGGTCTTCTCGGCTAGATAGAGGAGGATGGCGTTGCTGTCGAACACGCGGACGTCGCCATCGAGGATCGCGGGCGTTTTGCCGTTGGGATTGATCGCCAGGAACGTCGGCGCGAACTGCTCTCCCTTGCGGGTGTCGACCGGCACGAGCTCGTACGGCAGGCCGGATTCTTCCAGAAAGAGCGCCACCTTGGCGGGATTCGGCGATGGGTGATAGTAGAACTTGATCATTGTGTCTCGCTGTGTGCTGCGCCGCAGGCAGTGCGTCAGCATTTGGCTGGGTCGGTCATTTGATCTCGAACTTGATCGCGAGCTGCGCGCACCCGGATACGGGCTTCCCGCCTAAGGTCGTTGCCGGCCGATAGTATCCGGACCCGGACTTAGCGATCGCAACCGCGGCTTCATCAAGTCCAGGGTCTCCTGAGGAACGGATGATCGTTGGATCCTGCGCGAGCTTGCCCGCGACATCCGAGCAAACGTGCAACTCTACTTTGGCGTCCTTGGGGGGAGAGCTCTCCGGGCTTACGCTGGCATTATTGTCTGTCGCCGCCGTGAGGCCGATTGATCTCTTGTCCTCCTGCGGGGACGCTCGGCTCGCAGTCCCTTGAGGGTACTCCCGCTGGGTCGCCCACCTCCACGCTGCTTCCTGCCAGGACTCGACCGCTACTCCATCTCCGGCGCGGGTTGCGGGTTGAAATCGGAGCTTCAAGGCACAGCTCATGGCCGCAGTATCGAGAGCCTCAGAGCCGGAGGACGATTTGATGGCGGCGCGCGAAGGAACTCCGGTAGGACCCACCAGAAAGAGGACCACCGCAGCCCCGTCCGCCGCGAGTCTGAGATCAGGGCATTGGCGCGTCGGGTCAAATCTCAACGCTACGAGTGCGAGTGAAACACTGGCCGGCCCGGGCATGCTCTGAGCTGCACCCGTGTTCGTTTGAAGAGCTAACAGAACAGCACAGGTGAGGGTCGTGCACTGCCATTTACGCATCAGATGCCCCTTTGGCTCGAATGGCTAGTTTATCCTGCCCTAGCCTGATCGCCTGCGCCATTACGACTGAAACACAAGGCGAATTGCGCGAAATCACCTCGAAGACTGCGTCCCGCACATTCCCCCTGTCCTCGGCCCTGAGCCGCCCGCCTGACAGGCGGAGCGATCAGGCGACGCGAGCAATCAGGCCCCAGGCGCTTCCGAATCAGAACAATGTCAGGCATTGTGATATACGAGGAAAATGATCTCATGCGCGCTCTGCTCAAGGAGTGGCTGAGCGAGGCAGGGTATCGCGTGCGTGAGGCCTTGCCGCGCGGGGCGCAGCGCGCAGGCAAAGAGGATCTCGTGATCGCCAGTGTTTACATGCCCAAATGTGCGGGCGCGGGGCTGATGCATGAAATACAGGTCGCGCATCCCGGCACGCCGGTGATCGCGATCTCGGGGCAGTTTCGTTCCGGCCTCCCGGCCGCGGGCACGACCGCGCGGATGCTCGGTGTCCAGCGGGTGCTGGCAAAGCCACTGAGCCGCAACGATCTGCTGGAAGCGGTGCGCGCTATCATTGGCTCACCGAGTTGAGCGCCCGAACGCGCCGCATGCCCTCAACAGACGAATCTGCCTCACCCCACAGCCGTTCAATCCGCTTCAAGCGGCTGCGGCTCGGAGCGATCGTGCTCGGCGTTCTCGTGATTCTGGCGTTTGCGGGTTCGTCTGCGTACGACAGCTGGCGGGCGTATCGCAATGCGCTGGTCGCAACGGATCGCGAGCTCGGCAACGTCGCCAAGGCGCTCGCCGAGCAAACCGCGTGGACCTGGGAGGGGATCGATCTTCTGCTGCGCGATACGGCGCGCTGGTATCAAAACGACGGCCGGCAGATCGCGCCGGAGCGTCTGGACGAAGTTCTGGCGAACCGCACGGCGGGGGTGCGGCAGGTACGCTTGCTCACGATCGTCGACGCGCAGGGCATCCAGCG
>Ga0137415_10000306_pt1 | contig 45323 bp, 42 predicted proteins | sample CZODoug3_1_1_16f_FD_183082 | JGI IMG/M metagenome (GOLD analysis project Ga0137415, IMG submission 183082) | Vadose zone soil fungal communities from Angelo Coast Range Reserve, California, USA - CZODoug3_1_1_16fungal (Hybrid Assembly) | ecosystem: Environmental > Terrestrial > Soil > Vadose...
GCGTGCAGATCCACGACCAGCGGAACGTGTTCGGCAAGAAGTTTGTTGCTGGCGGCGCGCTCGTTGAAATCGAGCGGCTGTCCCCGCCGCAGGACCGGGATACCCGCCATTTTGATGTCCACGAGCGCGGTATCAAACTTCACGCCGGATCGTCCCGCCGCCGCGAAGATGCGGCCCCAGTTCGGGTCGCCCCCAGCGAAAGCGGTTTTCACCAGTGGAGAAGTCGCAATGGTCTCCGCGATGCGCTTCGCCGCGGCTTCCGTCTTGGCGCCGCGCACTTCGATTTCGATGACGCGTTGCGCGCCTTCGCCGTCCGCGACGATTTGTAGCGCGAGCGAATGGCAGACTTCTTCCAGCGCTGCTGTGAATGCGCGATGCGCCGACGTGCCCGCTTTGATCGCAGGCGCACCCGCTTCGCCGTTGGCTAGGACCAGCAAAGTGTCGTTTGTCGAGGTGTCGCCGTCCACGCTGATGGCATTGAACGTGCGGCTCGTGACGTCACGCAGCGTTTTTTGCAAAAGGGAAGGAGCAATCGCCGCGTCGGTGGCCACAAACGCCAGCATGGTCGCCATATTGGGATGGATCATGCCCGCGCCTTTGGCGCAACCCACGAAATGAATGCGCTTCCCGGCCATTTTGAACGAAGCTGCCGCGGTTTTCGGGCGCGTGTCCGTGGTGCAAATGGCCAGCGATGTTTCCGCGAAGGAACGCGCCGAGGGGCGGCGGAAGCGCGCGATAACCGGAAGCGCGCGCAGAATTTTCTCCAGCGGCAGCGGAACGCCAATGACGCCAGTCGAGCAGACAAACAGTTCTTGTGGCGTGCAGCCCAGCCGCTTCGCGGCTTCGGCAACCGTGCGCACAGCGGCCGCGTGGCCGGCTTCGCCGGTGGCGCAGTTCGCGTTGCCAGCATTTACAACCACGGCGCGCATGCGGCCTTTCGAGGCGCGCAAATGCTCTTTTGAAATTAGTACGGGTGCGGCGACCACGAGGTTTTGCGTGAAGACGGCGGCGGCCGAAGCCGTCACATCGCTCGAAAGAACCGCGAGATCGAGTGCGCCGGTTTTCTTCAAGCCGCAGGCGGTTGCGGCGAAGCGGAACCCGCGCGGCAAGGATGCTTCTGAAAGTGCGTGCTTCATCAACGGAACGTCCGTATGACTAGCGCGCCTCTGCCGGAAGGGACCTCCGATCCTCCGCGACCGCGGCGAGGGTTAATTGCTGTTTCGCTGCTTGGCTTGCGTTCATGGTGTGGCTCCTGTTTTGGCGGTGAGTTTATTCAAACGATTCTGCAAAATGGCGATGGCAGCACGGACGCATTCGGTCGCTGTGCCCCCGGGAACAGTCTTGTTAGCAATCACGTCCTCGACTGACGGACCGTCCAAGAAATCTTTCTCGAAGAGGGGCGAAATCTTCTGCACGTCTTCTAGCGAAAGCTGCGTCCAAGGTTTTCCTTGGCGCTCGGCCTCGCGCAGGACTTTACCGACAAGATCATGTGCCTGGCGGAAAGGAACACCTTTGTGAACGAGATAGTCGGCGGCGTCCGTTGCAAAGAGCACGGGGTTCGACGCGGCAGCGCGAAGGCGCTGCGCGTTGAATTTCGAGGCAGCGACCGCGCCGGTCGCAACCGCGAGCATGTCCGCGACCTGATCGTGCGCGGCGAAGAGCGCTTCCTTGTCTTCCTGCAAATCGCGCTGATAGCTGGTCGGCAGGCCCTTCAGCGTCGTGAGCAACCCGAGCAAAGCCCCGGTGATGCGACCGGTCTTGCCGCGGATGAGTTCCCATGCATCGGGGTTTTTTTTCTGTGGCATGAGACTGCTGCCGGTGGAAAATTCGTCGGGAAGGATGACGTAAGAAAATTCCTGCGACGCAAAGATCACGAAATCTTCGGCCAAACGCGAGAGATGCATGGCTATGCCAACGAGCGCAAAAAGATAATCGAGCGCAAAATCGCGGTCGCTTACGGCATCGAGACTGTTTGCAGTGATGCGCGAGAAACCCAGTTCGCGCGCAATCGTGTTGCGATCAATCGCAAACGAATTGCCGGCGAGAGCACCGGAACCCATTGGACATGCGTCGGCGCTGTCGGCTGCATGCTGCAAGCGCGTAATATCGCGCGCGAAAGCTTCGGCATGCGCCAACAGATAGTGCGAGAGCAGGATTGGCTGGGCATGTTGCATGTGCGTCATGCCAGCCATAGGCACGCTGAGATTCGCTTTCGCTTGGAGCAAAAAAGCATTGAGCAAGGCTTCAAGGCTGCGCTGCACTTCGCTAGCCGCGTCCATGACGAACAGACGAAAATCGGTGGCGACAAGCTCGTTGCGGCTGCGCCCAGTGTGCAGTTTCCAGCCGAGCGGCCCAAGCTCCTCAACGAGCGCTTTTTCAACGAAATGGTGCACGTCCTCGGCTGCCGCGCCGCATGAGTCGAGCCATGCGGAATCGGTTTTCGCACGCTGGCCGATTTTGTCGAGCGCCGCGAGAGTTTGCCGGACTTCAGTTGCCGTTAAAATGCCGATGGGTTCAAGAGCTTTGGCCCAGGCGCGATCGACTGCAATCTCATAAGGTAGCAGCCGCCGGTCGAAGGCAAAGGAGCGCTGGAACGCGTCGAACTGTTTGTTGGGTTCGCGCTCGAAGCGTCCGCCCCATAGCCGGTCATCTTTTCGTTCGGTCATTCGATTCTCGTTGGACAGGCATTCTTGCCTGTCCCGGTCTTGTCGGCGCCAAGAATTAAGAAGACAGACAAGAATGTCTGCCCTACTTATTTCCTTCGGCTTTTGCTTTTGGGCGCACGGTCACGGGCAGCGCAAAAAGATTGATGAAACCCTCGGCGTCCTTGGGGTTGTAGCGGCCCATGGTGAAGCTGGCGAGGTCCGCGCGATACAGCGAGAAAGGAGAAACGCGCTTGGTGACATTGAGCGTGCCCTTCCAGAGTTTCAAGCCGACGACTCCGGTGACGCGCTGCTGCGCGACGTTGAAAAACCCGTCGAGCGCTTCGCGCAGCGGCGCGAACCACAACCCGTAATAAACCAATTCGGCGTAACGCAGCGAAAGCGCTTGCTGGAAATGCGCGGTTTCGCGGTCCACGGTGAGGCGCTCGAGTTCCTGATGCGCTTTGACGAGAAGAGTTCCGCCGGGAGTTTCGTAGGCGCCGCGCGATTTCATTCCCACGAGGCGATTTTCGACGAGGTCGGTGCGGCCGATGCCGTGTTTGGCGGCAATTTCATTCAGCGTGTTGAGAAGCTCGACGGGGCCGAGTTTCGCGCCGTTGACGGAAACAGGTGTTCCGGATTCGAAACCGATTTCGACTTCTTCGGCTTTGTCGGGAGCTTTTTCCGGGGAAACGACCCACTGCCACATCGCTTCGTTTGGGGCGTTGGCAGGATCTTCGAGTTCGCCGCCTTCGTGGCTGAGGTGCCAGATGTTACGGTCGCGGCTGTAGATATTTTTCTTGCTCTGCTCGACGGGAACGTTGTGCTTCTGGGCGTAGGCAATGGCGTCTTCACGCGAATCAATGTCCCACTCGCGCCAAGGCGCAATGATTTGCACGTTGGGCGCGATGGCTTTGTAGGCCAATTCGAAGCGGACTTGATCGTTGCCTTTGCCGGTGCAACCGTGAGAGAGGCCGTCGGCGCCGAGCTTCAGGGCAATTTCCGCCTGGCGCTTGGCGATGACCGGCCGCGCCATGGAAGTGCCGAGCAAATAAGTATGTTCGTAAATCGCTCCGGCGCGAAGCGTGGGCCAAATGTAATCGCGGACGAATTCTTCGCGCAGGTCTTCGACATGCGCGGAGGTGGCGCCGGTGGCTAGAGCCTTTTTTCGCGCGGCTTCGAGGTCTTCCTGCTGGCCGACGTCGCCGATCACGGCGATGACTTCGCATCCGTAGTTTTCTTTCAGCCACGGGATGATGATGGAGGTATCCAGGCCCCCGGAATAGGCGAGGACGACTTTCTTCGGTTTAGGCAATTGTGCTTTCACGATTCCTCTCTTGCGTATGATGTTGCCAAGTTAGGGCGTCCGCCGCGGCGGGCTGCGCCCTACAGAGGCAAGGCTGACCGCCTCGGAAGGCGGACACTACAAAGAAAACTTCGCGCGATGTGGTGGAGAACATCGCAGAGCTAGAACAGAGTATGCAGGATGGCTTTCTGCACGTACATGCGGTTTTCGGATTGATCGAGGACGACCGACTGCGGGCCGTCGAGGACCTCCGGGGTGACTTCCAGGCCGCGATGCGCCGGAAGACAGTGCATGAACACAGCGTCCGGAGCGGCGAGCGACATCAACTCAGGGTTGACCTGATATGGTTGGAATACGGTGTTTCGCACTTGCCCCTCGTCTTCAAATCCCATGCTGGTCCACGCATCGGTGTAAACGGCTTGCGCCCCGCTTACAGCTTCGCGCGGGTCAGTCACCAATTCGATTTTGGCTTTCGTTTCGCGGGCCACGCGCTTGCCATCGGCAACAACTTCCGGAAGGGGAGCGTATTGCGGCGGCGTGGCGACGCGCAGGTGCACGCCGAGCCGGGCAGCGAGATAGATCAATGAGTGGCAAACGTTGTTACCATCGCCAATATAAGTGAGCTTGAATCCACGCAACACGCCGAACTTTTCCTCGAGCGTGAAAAAGTCTGCCAGCGCCTGGCATGGATGAAACTTATCGGAGAGCGCGTTGATGACGGGAATGCTGGCGTTCGCGGCCATTTCCTCGAGGACCCGCTGATGATAAACGCGCGCGACGATGCCTTGCACCCAGCGCTCGAGGTTGCGCGCCACGTCTGCGATGGACTCGCGGGCGCCGAGCGAGGCGGACGCCTGCGTGTGGTCCAGAAAAACGACGGAACCGCCCATGCTCTGAATGCCGACATCAAAAGTGACGCGCGTACGGAGCGAGGGCTTTTCGAAAATCAGGGCGATGAATTTGCCGTGGAGCGTCGAGGCGTAGCGCACCGGGCGGGCTTTGATGTCCGCCGAAAGGTGGAGCAATTCGCGCGTGTGCACGGGGCTCCACTCCGCTCCGGTGAGGAGATCATTCGACAAGGAAATGGGCGCAACGAGAGTAGTGGCGGTCATTTTTTCATTTCACCTTGATGTCGCATGAGCGACGCGCTTCAAATCCTCGGACTTAGAGGAATCCGAGGCGGATAGCTGTTGTGGAATGGCTGCAAAAACAAGTTCCAGGAGCCTGAGAAACTCGCGCGCCTGCGCCCGCGTGATGATGAAGGGTGGCAGCAGGCGCAAGGTAAAATCGTGGGTGCAATTGATAAGCAAGCCGCGCCGCATGGCTTCGCTGACGAAAGGTCCGCCTTCGACGGAGAGTTCGATGCCGATCATCAGGCCTTCGGCGCGGATTTCGCGGATGAAAGTGAATTTTGAGGCTAGCTTGGTAAGTCCTTCGCGCAGCTCCGCGCCGCGGGCGCGGATATTTTCCAGGAGTTCTTCGTCTTCAACGATCTTCAGGAACTCGAGGGCCACGGCACACGCCAGCGGGCCACCGCCAAAAGTGGTGCCATGCATTCCCGGAGAGACACGGGAGGCCACCTCTTGCGTGGTGAGAATGGCGCCAAGCGGGAGTCCGGCAGCGAGCGGCTTGGCGATTAAGACGATGTCCGGCTTGGACGAAAATCTCTGATAACCGAAGAAGCGGCCAGTGCGGCCGAGGCCACATTGAATTTCATCGGCGATCAGCAGGGCGCCGTGCTGGGTGGCGATCGCACGAGCGCGATTCCAGAATTCTTCGCTGACTGGATAGATGCCGCCTTCGCCCTGGACCATTTCCAGAAGGATGGCACAGACGGTATCGTCGAATTTGGATTCGAGATCAGCGACGTCGTTGAAGCGGACGAATTCCGCGCCGGGAACGACAGGCGCGAAAGGTAAACGGTACTTTTCCGTGGAGGTGACGCTAATTGCGCCGAACGTGCGTCCGTGGAAAGAATTCTCGAGGGCCAGGAAGCGGTGTTTTTTCGCGGTTGTCCCAGGAGTCTCATCGGATTTGCGTCCGAACAATCGCGCGAGCTTCATTGCGCCGTCGATGGCTTCCGTCCCACTATTCGAAAAAAAGACGCGATCCATCCCGGACCATGTGGCGAGTTTGCGTGCAAGGGGGCCTTGATAGGCGTTATGAAAAAGATTCGAGAGGTGGATGGCACGCGCGGCTTCGCGGCGGATTACTTTCACAATGCGGGGATGCGCGTGGCCAAGCGCGTTCACGGCGATACCGCCCAGAAAATCGAGATACTTCTTTCCCGTGGAATCGAAAACATACGCGCCGCGGCCGTGAGTCAAGACCACAGGCTGGCGCTTGTATGTAGGCAGAAGGAACTGTTCGGCGTCGAGCAGACGCGTGTCCGGTTTAATGGATTTCGCAGGCCCTGGTTTGGGCTTGGAAACGGAACGCGACAGGGCCTTCCTTGTGGATGAAGTGCGCATCATGCGGCCGAAAGAGCCGCTTGAGCGGCGGACAACGGTTCACGGAGGACGCGCGTTCCCGGAATAAATGCCGCGGCTTCGGTAGCGGATGATTCCGAGGCGTGCGACGCCAGCAACAAGGCGTCGGGCGACGTACCGCCGACGATGCGGACTTCGCGGACGCCGCCTTCGATAGCGCGCTTGGCGGCTTCGAGCTTGAGAATCATGCCGCCGGAAACGACGCGGCACTGAACCAAGCGCTCAATCTCCTCGCAGGTGACGGCCGAAAGAACCCTCTCGCCATCAAGAACGCCGGCGACATCGGTGAGATAGATCAACTGATCGGCGCTGAGATATTCCGCGCAGGCGGCGGCCATGTGGTCGGCATTGATGTTGTACAACTCATCGTCGGAACCCAAGCCAAGACACGGCGCAACGGGCAGAAGGCCTTCGTGCCAGAGCGATTCGATGAATGGCGAGTTCAATCCAGTGAGGTAACCGACGAAGCCGAGGCTGCCTTCGATTTCGTTGTGCACCATTGGTTCAGCGACGAAACAGCGAGCGTCGGCGGCAGAAATGCCGACAGCGGGCTGACCTTCCGCGGAGATCGCCGCGGCCAATTTTTTGTTCAGCAAACCGGCGAAGACCATGACGGCGACATCACGCGTATCGCGGTCGGTGACGCGCAAGCCGGCAATGAACTTGCTTTCGATGGCCATGCGCTTGAGAGTGGTGGTGAAAAGACGGCCGCCACCGTGAACGACGAGAATTTCGTGGCCCTGCCGCGCGAGCGCCGCGACTTGCCGCGCAAGAGAGCGCACTGTGGCGTCGTCTTCGAGCAATGCACCTGCGAACTTGATTACGATTCTCATTGAAGTGAGGTTTGCTCCTCTATTTGCAGCATGTGATTGAAATTCTGTACTGCCTGGCCGGCGGCGCCTTTTCCAAGATTGTCGAGACAAGAAACGATAACCAGGCGGCGTCCTGAGTTGTCCAGCGCGAACCCGATATCGCAAAAATTGGTGTGCGCGACGTGCTGCAACTCCGGCAACGTTTCGGCGGGCCAGATGCGAACCATGGGGCGGCCGGTGTAGAACTGGCGGTAGAGCGACTCGATGTCCGCAGCAGTTTGGGGTTCGCCGAGCGTAACGTAGATGGTGGCAAGAATGCCGCGGGCGAGAGGAAGCAAGTGCGTTGAGAAAACGACCTGCGACTCGTTCAGACCGGTGTGCTCGAGAATTTCCGGCGTGTGGCGGTGGGTGAAAAGGGAGTAAGCCTTGAAATTTTCATCCACTTCGACGAAGTGGAGGTCGCGGCGAGGATCTTTGCCCGCACCGCTAGCGCCGGACTTGCAGTCGCAGACAACGCTGGAACCGGAAGCAAGCAAACCCGCTTGCGTAAGAGGCCGCAGGGCAAGAATCACGCTGGTTGCGTAGCAGCCGGGGTTGGCAACCAGGCGAGCTTTAGCAATTTCGCTGGAATAGAGTTCGGGAATGCCGTAGACGGCTTCCGCAAGCCATTCGGCCTGGGGCGCGGGCAGCTTGTACCAGGCCGTGAAAGTTTCCGCATCGCGAAAGCGAAATGCTCCGCTCAGGTCGACGACACGGAGGCCTCCCTTGATTAAGGCCGGGGCCAATTCCGCCGATACTTCGTGGGGAGTGGCGAGGAAAGCGGTGCCAGCGTTGCTGGAAACGATGGCTTCAACGGAAAGGGGCCGAAGCGGCGCTTCGCCCCAGCCGCGGAACTGGGGGAAAAGTTCGGCGAGGCATTTGGCCCCGTTGGTCTCACGTACGTAGAAGACAGGCGGCTGAAGCGCAGGATGGCGGAGAAGAATCCGCGCCAACTCGAGACCGGTATAGCCGGTGACGCCCACTACCGCGACTTGGAGAGGATCTCTCATTTCACCAAGGCTTCAATCTTTTTTTGGAGGGATTCGCGGGATTTTTTATTAGGCGTGATGATCAAAACGGTGTCGTCACCGGCGACGGTTCCCGCGATTTCAGCGAACTTGGCGCCATCCATGGCGGCCGCCAGAGGCTGCGCGCCGCTGGGAGGTGTTTTCAAAACAAGGAGATTTTCCGCGGGGCGGATATCGAGAAGAAATTCGCCGAGGGCGCGGGCGAGCGAAGGCAGAGGCGCGGATTCTTCGGGGAGAGCCGCGGCTGGTTTGTAGCCTTCTTGCGTTTTGATGAGCCGGAGTTCCTGCAAGTCGCGCGAAAGCGTGGCTTGGGTGACGCGGAGTTTTTGCGCGGCCAGCCCGCGGCGCAACTCTTCCTGATTGGCGATACGGCGGTCCGAAACCAGGCGGAGGATCTGGCCGTGGCGAAATGTCTTGTGCGTATTCATTTGTTTAACGCGCAAACTACCCACTGTATTTTTATACAGGCGAATGCATACTCATGTCAATGGGTTTTGCAAATTTTTTAGGACAAGGGTGCAGCGCAAAAACGGAGACGCGGGACAGGCAGGTCATGTAACATTCGCACAACGGGCGCGACGCGCACTGGATTTTCAGCCTGGGAGATGTAACCTACTCTTTCAGCGCCTTCTGTCCCAAATGGGAACGTCTTGTCAAATTGCGGGATGCAAGAACGATGCGCCACCGGCGCTCGCGGAGCAGCGGCTGTGCGTGCTGCACTTCACGCTTGCGCTGGAAACCAGTTGCTCGGAGATGCGGCGGGAGACCGCGCTGGGCAACGCGCCGCACGAACGCCAGCGTGAAATCATGAAATTCATCACCGAGCATGGGGAAATTCTCGCGCGCGTGGCGACCAGCGGCCTGCACCTGACGGACGACTTGAAGGCGCGAATCTTGAGCACTTTCCTGACGCTGATGAACCTGCGGGAAAACCTCGACCGTTCGAACATGCGGAGCTCGTTCGGACGCTCCGGGCACCTGCCTCGCTAAATCACAATCTCCGAGTGAAAGAGAAATGAGGGGTCAGGCGCCGATGTACCTGGCGTAGAGAGAGCGCGCCACGGCGGGGTCCTTGGTGCCTTTGAGAATGGCGCGGCCGTCGGCAAAGACGGTCATTTCATAAGGCGCAATGCGGAAGCGAAGCAGAAAATCGTTCTGACGGACGTCTTCGAGGAGAGGTTTCAATCGAGCGTGGAGAGCGCCAAGGTCGAGTGCCCGGGCCCGTTCGTGAATCTGAACGGAATCACGACCGCACAGGGTAATACGAGGTTGGACCTCCCCTGCAAGGTAGGTGAAATCGCGTTGGGAGCAAGCGCGGCACTTTGGATGGCGCGCCACGCCGATGGATTGGATGCGGCCGGTCCACACGTCGCAAGAGAACAAACGCCCGTGGAGAGCCTCGGGGTGGCCAGAGAGGATTTTCAAAGCTTCCGCCACTTCGAGCGAGGCGATCAGATTGACGACCGGCCCGAGAACACCGATGGTGTCGCAAGTCTCCTCGAGCCCTTGCGCGGCGGTGCCGGATTCGAGGAGACAAGCAAAGCAGGCGGTTGCGCCAGGACGAATGGTCATGGTGAGACCGTAACTGGCGACGGCAGCCGCATAGATCCAAGGGCGGCCGGATTTCACAGCGACATCGTTGATCAAGAAGCGAGTTTCGAAATTATCGGTGCCGTCGAGGAGCAGATCGACTCCATCGAGAAGCGGCTCGGCGTTGCGCGGGCTGAGATCGGCGACGACGCCTTCGACGGCAACGGAAGAATTGATCGAGCGCAACTTGCGTTGGGCGGCGATGGCCTTGGGGAGGACGTTGAGGGCGTCGGACTCGTCGAACAGGATTTGTCGCTGCAAGTTCGAAGGCTCAACGAAATCGCGGTCGATGATTTTGATATAGCCGACGCCGGCGCGAACGAGAAGATTGGCAGCGGCGGCTCCGATAGCGCCACAGCCAACGATCGCTATTCGTGAGGCAAGCAGGCGCTGTTGCCCTTCGGGGCCAATCCCAGCAAAAAGCATCTGGCGCGAGTATTTTTCCTGGAGAGAATCATTCACGAAGGCATGGTCCCGGCAGGCGCAGCGCACGCGCCTGTTAAACTACATGATAGCGCCAAAGGGGGCGGGGCAGGCAACGCCCCCGTGCTACCCTTCGTCTGAGCGAATGGAAAGATGAAATCGGGCTGGAACTATGGATTGCGAGGGATTGTCGCGCTCGCGCTGTTGACGGGGGCCGCGCCGACGCGCGGGCAAACGCCGCAAGACACCTCCGTGGCAGACAGGACGAAGGAAGAACCGACGATTGTGGCGATTCGGATCGTCAAAGAAGATGGCCAAGTCTTGTCCGAATCGCCGGCTGGAATCACAGTGGAAACCGGGAAAACGCTGGACCGAGAAAAAATCGCTGAGAGTTTACGGACGCTTTATCGAACGGGGGAATATGCCGATCTGCGGGCGGTGGTGACTCCCGTAACCGATGGTGAGCGATTGGATTTCGTGGTGCGGGAGAACTTGTTCTTTAACCGGGTGCGCATCGAGGGTCTAACCGCGCCGCCCAGCGATTCCTCGGCAGCAGCGGCGATGCAACTCGCGCTGGGGCAAACCTACCGGAGGACTGTGCTGGACGAGGCGTTAGACAGGCTGCGAGAGACGCTTCGCGAGGAGGGTTTGTATCAGGCGGAGGTTTCTGCGGAAACGGTGCCGCACGAGGAGACGCATCAGATGGACATCGTCGTGCACGTCAAGCCTGGGCCTCGCGCGCGAGTTGGCACCATCCAACTAAAGAACGGCACGGAATATCGCGATGCGGAAATCCTCTCGCGGTTGAGAATGAGGACGGGAGGAGTGGTTACCTCGGCCAGGGTGCAGCGCGGTACGGATCGCATACGGAAATACCTGGCCAAGAAGGGACATCTGAGCGGTCGTGCGGGGGTCCGAAGAGGCAATTATGATTCCGCGAAGAACACGATTCCTCTCGACCTGGATGTAACGGAAGGACCGCGCGTGAAGGTGACACTAACGGGGGCGAAGTTTTCCGAAGGTGAGCTAAAAAAACTGGTCCCGATCTATCAAGAAGGCGCCATTGATGCGGACCTGCTGGAAGAAGGAAAACGCAATGTTCGAGAACGTCTGGAACGGCAGGGGTACTTCGACGCCGAAGTCGATTACACAACCGAAACGCATGAAGTGAAATCAAGTCGTGGCGCGGCACAGAGCACGGAAGAAGTCATAACGTACAGGGTGGAGCGGGGCGACAGACACAAGCTGATCGGGATCGAAATTACGGGGAACAGGTACTTCGACACCGAATTGCTGCGAAGCCGGTTGCAAGTTTTCGGCGGCGCATTCGGTTCGGCGGGACGGTTCAGCCGGAGACTGGTTGAATCCGACGCGCTGTCGATGCGCACTCTTTATCAGACGAACGGATTTCTCGATGCCAAGGTCGAGCAGCAGATTGAAGACAACTACAAAGGCAAAGAAGGAGACTTGTTTATCCGTTTTGTAGTGCAGGAAGGGAAGCAGACACGCGTGGCGTCGCTTTCGATCGAAGGGAATCATGCCTTTAAGGAAGACCAACTGCTCGGCGTTGTCGCGTCGACTTCGGGGCAGCCGTATTCTGATTTCAACGTGACGACCGACCGGGACAACATTCTGGCGCTTTATTTCAACGAAGGATTTCCCGAGGCGAGTTTTTCGGCGACCGCGGAACGAGTTTCGTCGAGTGCGGCAGCGCCAGAAGCGGCTGGCGGGAGCGAGACTTCCTCACAGGAAAATGGAAAAAAGGAACAGAAAGAAGGAAAGTCCAAGACGGAGATTGAGCAAGCCGAGGCGGTCCGGCTGGTGTATCACATCCAGGAAGGCCCACAAACGCGCGTGCGGCGAATTCTAATCGGCGGCTACGAGCACACGCGACCGGGAGTGATCCATCGAGAAGTGCACATCAAGGCTAAGGAACCGCTACGCGAAGGAGACGTAGTCGAATCGCAGCGGCGGCTGTACAACCTGGGGGTCTTCAATCGCGTCACCATCGAACCGCAGAATCCCAACGGGACAAATCCTGAGAAGGACATCGCCGTTCTGGTTGAGGAAGCCAAGCGCTACACGCTGGCCTATGGCGGGGGATTTGAAATACAGAGGCTCGCAAGTACAACCAACCCGACGGAAACGCAGATCCAGGCGGCTCCTCGAGGAATTCTTGAGGTCAGCAAGCTCAATCTAACCGGGCGCGGGGACTCACTTTCCTTCAAGCTGCGCGGCAGCACGTTGCAGGGGCGGGCGCTGCTGGGGTATTCGGCGCCCAATGCATTCGCTAACCCACATTTCAGTTTCCAAGCAACGGCATTCGCGGAAAAGACTCGCGACATTAACACGTTTACGGAGGACCGCTACGAGGGTTCAGTGCAACTGACCGAACAGGTCACGCCGCTGACGACGGTGCTTTATCGCTATGCGTTTCGGCGCGTGGGCGTCTCCAACTTGAAGATTCTGAGCGAGGAAATTCCGCTCTTCAACCAGCCAACGCTGGTTTCACAATTCGGAGTGACGTGGTTTCGCGATTCACGGGACAATCCCGCCGAAGCCTCGAAGGGCAGTTTCAACAGTGCTGATTTTAGCGATGCCGATACGAGATTGGGCTCGAGCGCCAGCTTTCTGCGATTTTTCCTGCAAAATTCCACGTACTACCCGATCAAGCGCCGGTTCAGTTTCGCGCGTTCCGCGCGTCTGGGCGTCCTGGTGCCCTATGGCGACACGGTTTCCTTGACTTTTCCGGCCCCAGCGGCAGGGCAGTGCCTCCCCGGAACAGCTCCATCAGGACCAACTCCAACGATCATTCCCCTCCCGGAGCGATTCTTTGCGGGAGGTGGAACGTCGCTGCGCGGCTTCGCGCTCAATCAAGCAGGGCCGCGCGATGCTTGCACGGGGTTCCCGGTCGGCGGCCAGGCAATGCTGATTCTCAATCAGGAATTCCGCTTCCCGATGCGCTTGCCGTTCATCGGGACGTCTCTTGGAGGCGCCATTTTCTATGATGGCGGTAACGTTTACAGCCGGCTAAACCGCGTTTCTTTCCGCTCGATGCTACCGGCGCCTACGTTTGCGCTGCAGAATCCGGCACTCCCGGCAGGGCCGACGAACGTACCCGTGTGCGTGACAAACTGCACGAACGAACTCAACTACTTTGCACACACTATCGGTTTAGGCGTGAGATATAAGACTCCGGTGGGACCGATTCGAATCGATTTCGGCTATCAACTCAATCGCCCGCTGTTTGTTATTCCGATTCCTTGCCAGGCCAATTGCACAAATTTCAAGGTTGGTTCGCTGGGCCAGCAAAGCACGCGACTGCCCGGTTTTCAGATCTTTTTCAATCTGGGGTCGAGTTTCTAGTGCGCGGGCTGGCGATCCGAGTCTTCCTCCTCTTGCTGCTCCTAGCCAATGGAGCGGCTATTCCGAGGGCACAGGAGATCGTGGACCGTGTTGCCGCGCGAGTTGAAAATGACATCATTCTATTGAGCGACATCCACGCGCTCAGCCGTTACCAGCAATTCCTGGACGGAAAACCGGAAACGGACGGCCAGATTCTCGAGCGGCTGATCGATCAGTGGATTGTGCGAACCGAGGCCAACGTATCGCGCTTCCCCCAGCCGTCCGACGCCGATATCGAGCACGGTGTCGAGCGAGTGCGGAAATCCTTTAATTCAGCAGACGAGTATGAGGCAAGGAAAAAACAAAGCGGGCTTAGTGATGCGCAGGTGCGGGAAATGGCGGCCGCGCAGCTCTACTTGAGCAATTACCTGGATTCGCGTTTTCGACCCGGGGTGCAGATCGATCCCAAAACGATTGACGACTTCTATCAGAAATCGGTCGTGCCGCGGGCGAAAGCTCGGGGTGAAGAACCGCCGCCGCTGGACGCAGCGCGCGACCTGATCCGGGAAGCGCTCGTGCAGCGAGGAATCAATGACCAGGCTGATCAGTGGCTCATAGAGAGCAAGGCCCGTCTGCACATTGAAAAATTTCTCGATGAGGCGGCGAAATGAAGCGCGCGGGACGCCATCCGATTTGGAACTGGGTCATTCACACGCCGTGGGTGCTGGCGGTAATTGCGCTTTTGGCGGTCATTGTGTTTTTCGGCAGCGGCGCGGGCAATCCGTTGTTGAGCGAGCTGCTAGTGAGCCGTTTGGAGAGGGTGACGGGTGGCAAGGTTGAATTGCGCGCGCTTTCTATTCGATGGTTCGCCATGCGGGCCACCATAAAAGGTTTAGTGATTCACGGGAGGGAGCCAGCTGGCACGGAACCTCTTTTCACCGCTGAGGAAGTGCAGGCCGGGCTGCGCATCGATTCCTTCTGGGGCCGCCGGATTTCTTTGAATGAACTCGTCGTCCAACAACCCCACGTGCACATCCGCGTCGAAAAGAATGGCACCACAAACGTGCCGGAGCCTCCGCGTGCCGCTGCTTCGACTCACAAACCCCTGCGCGACACGTTATTCGAATTGCGCATCCGCCGTCTTTTGCTTGCTGACGGCTGGCTTCTTTACAACGATGCAAAGACACCGTTCGCGGTGCATGGCGGAGATCTCCGGTTTGGGCTGGATGCCGGGGGCACGCTGGAGCATCCCTTGTATCTGGGGAACCTTGACTGGCAGACCATGCAGTTCACTTCGAAGCGATACAAACCTTTGCCGGTGGGTCTTACGGCGAAGTTCACGCTTTGGCACGATGGCTTCACGCTCGAGCAAGGGGTACTCAGCGCGGGACACTCCCACCTCGATGCGCAGGCGGAAATGAACGGTTTCTCGAATCCACAGTGGAAGTTCCGTTACCGCGGATGGGTCGATCTGCTGGATTTCCGGGAGACCCTGCGCGAACCCATGGTGCCAACCGGGCGCGTCGACGTGCGCGGGGAAGGCCAGTTCGCCAGCGGCCAGTTCAAAGGTAACGGGAATTATTCCGGCCAGAATATCGCGCTACCCTACGAGATTTTTCATGCAACCGGGCTAACCAGCCGTGGCAGCTATCGAATCGACAACGGCGGGCTCGAAATTCCTGACTTTCTTGCAGGAGCTTTCGGTGGCAGGGTGACCGGGCGAGTGACAATGCGATTCGACGGGCTGAAATTCCGGGCCGACACCCATGTGCAGGATGCGAAGCTCGCGGGAGTTCTGCCAGCGATCGAGCATCGAAACTTCCCCATCGACGAGCTGCACTGGGACGCGCGGATCACGGCAGATACGGTTGAAACGTGGAGCGGCCCCTTCGAACACTTCGAAATCGCTGCGAATACCGTGTGGGAGACTCCCGAACAACTGGCGGAACATCATCAACCTGTAAGCGCAGCCTGGAAATTCCGCTATCGTTACGATCCCAACACCCTGACGATCGATTCGGGCGAGTTCGAAACGCCGTCGTCACGTGGCACGCTCGACGGCGTGCTTGCCCCGCGCAATTCGGTAATGAATTTGCGGTTTGAAACGGGGGCCCTGGAGACCTACAAAGATTTCATTGACGAACTGCGTGGCGCTGCGCCGCGCTCCGCGGAGGCTGCGAAACAAATATCAGGGAGCGTACGGTGGGATGGCAAGATTCTCGGCCCCGCGGCCGGGCCTACGTTCCAAGGACATCTGCGTGGAGAGCACGCGCGGTACGACGGCGTCTTCGTAGATTTCCTCGAGGGTGATTTGACCTATTCACCGTCGGAGCTGACGCTGGTGCACGGACATGCCCGCGGCGGGGAGATGGAAGCGGATATCGAAGGAGCAATTTCACTGACAAAGTGGAATTTCCTGCCAGAGAACAAGTGGGCAGCGGAGATGAATTTCGAGAAAGTCCCGGCTCAGAGTCTGGACCACCTGCTTGGCATGCCCTTCCCCGTGAAGGGCTCGTTGACGGGGCAATTTCACGGGGGGGGCACCCGAGAGCAGCCCAGCGTTACCGGACTTTTCGATCTGGCCGAGGGCAAAGTGTATGGACTTTCCTTCAATCGCCTGCGCGGGCAACTTAGCGTCTCGCCGGATGAGGTGCGGATCTCGGACGCTGAACTGCGGTTCTTTCCGCCAGGAAAAGAGAGCGGGCGCGGAGCGGGAATTATCACAGGATCGGCTGGTTACCGCTACCAGGATCAAGCGATTTCCGCCGAACTCGTAGGCGCTGCTCTGCCCTTGGAGAATTTTGAGAAATTGCAATCGACGCGCTTTCCGGTGGGAGGGCAAGTGAGCTTCCGGCTGAGAGCCAATGGCCCGCTGAGAGCGCCACAGGGCGAGGGCTCGTTACGGGTAGTAGACCTGCGAGTTGGCCAAGTGGTTGTTGGAAGTTTCGACGGCAAGCTGACCTCAGATGGACGAATAGCGCATCTGGAATTGGGTTCCGCAATGACCACCGGAGAGATTTCCGGCGGCTACACGCTCGGACTTGCCGATCCGTATCCGTTGAGCGGGAAGGTCTCGATCAGGAATATTGACCTGGACCCTTTTCTGCTCACTGCATTCCATTTGAAAGAGTTTAGCGGCCATGCCAACGCGGATGGCGACATCTCGATAAATGGTTCGCTGAAGCAACCGGAGAACATCATTGTGGACGCGAACCTCTCCCGCTTGGCAATGAATTACGCCAATGTGAAGCTGGAAAACACCAGCCCGGTTCACTTTCGATCGACAAAGAACAGCCTGGAGATCGACCCGGTTACGCTGCGAGGAGCGGACACCAATTTGCAGATTGCGGGTTCAGTTCAGTTTGCGGGACGCCGAGCCGTGGGTTTGCGACTCAATGGAGCTCTAGACCTGCGGCTTCTCAGCGGTTTTGTGCCCGATCTCGACGCACGCGGTCCCGCACAAATCAATGCTTCCTTTGAAGGAACACTGGACCGGCCGCGGATCACCGGCCGGGTACACATCGAAAACGCTTTCGCCCGCGCCAAGGATTTTCCAGCCGGACTCAGCGGCATGGTGGGCGATGTGGTGTTCGATGCGACGCGCTTGTACCTTGAAAATATGAGCGCGGAATCAGGCGGAGGCACGCTTCATCTTTCCGGCGGCGTGAACTATGCGGAGAGTCCGCTTCGCTACGACGTCAGCGTGCGAACCGATCGCGTGCGCATCCGGTATCCAGAGGGCATGAGCTGGCTTGTGGGCGGTTCACTGAGGCTGACGGGCACGCCGGCGGCGGGTCTGCTTTCTGGAAGAGTGACGATTGAGCGGGTTACTCTGACACAAGGCATCGAAGTCGCAAGCATGCTGGTGTCGGCAAAGGAAGGCATCACCAGTCCCACTACCAGTTCGCCGTACTTGCGCAATTTGCAGTTCGACATCGAAGCGCTTTCGGCGCCCGATGCGCGCATGGAATGGCCCGGCGCGCAACTACAGGCTGATGCCAATCTTCGCGTGCGGGGCACTTGGGAGCACCCGATTCTCCTCGGGCACATCCATCTCCTATCGGGCGAGTTATATTTTGCGGGCAACCGTTATCGCGTTTCGCGGGGAGACATAAACTTTTCCAATCCCTTCCGGCTTGATCCGGTATTGAACGTGGAGGCAAGCACAACAATCCAACAGTATGAGATCACGTTAAATTTCAATGGCCCGGCCAGCAAGCTCACGCTGGCGTATCGTTCCGATCCTCCTCTTCCTGCAAACGACATCGTGACTTTGCTGGCGTTGGGGCAAACCAGCTCCGAGGCAACAGCGCGCAGCGGCGGCACGTCTCAGAGCGGAACAGCCGGAGCCTCGGCAATTCTCTCGGAAGCAATTTCCAGTCAATTAGGCGGACGGCTGGAGCGCTTGTTTGGGATAACACGCTTTCGCGTCGATCCGGGCCTGGCGGGAGTTGGTTCAACGGGCTCCCAACAGAGCGCGGCGTCGCGCATTACGGTCGAACAACAGATTACCCGCAATCTCACCATCACTTATGTTTCGAACGTCAGCTCGACACAGCAGCAGGTCATTCAGGTGGAATACAACGTGGATCGAAATGTTTCTATTGTTGGGTTGCGCGATCAGAACGGAACGTTTGGTATCGATATAAAAATCAAAAAGCGCTTTCAGTAGCAGGAAAGCGCTCTTTTTGGACTGCAATTCGGGCTATTGAGGATCTTGCTGTTGCGCGGCCTGCTGCTGTGACGCTTGTCCCTGACCGCCCCGCGGTGCCCGGCGCTGTTGCCAGCGACCCTGGTTCTGTGCGTTCCCGAGCCGTGCCGACTGACCAATCTCCGGATTCTGCTGTTTCAATTCCGCCAGTGAATCCTTGGCGGCTTTGGCGCCAGCTGCGCGGATGGCAGCCTGAGTTTCGCGGCCAACTTTGGGCATCTCAGCAGCGAACTTTTGACCCAGCGGAGAACCATAGAACTGGAGCAGACCCTTGATTTCGTCATCCGTAAAATGCTTGTCGTAAATAGCCACGAGTTGATCTGTTGCCTGGTCAACATCGAATTTCTTTTGGTAGCTGACAGCAAACGCATTTACGAGCGCCTGGCCCTTGTCGTTGTTAGGCACCGTGGCGAGTAGTTTTTCACGGGACTGTTCGATGGCGCTATTCGCGCCGTCCTGCACCAGGTCGCGAGCGCCAACCAGCTCCATCAGCGAACGAATGTCCGCTTCTTTTGCCGGATCAATTGAGGAGTGGGTTTGAGGAGAGGCCGAGTTGTTTTGTGCCGCGGCTGAGCCTTGCGGCGACGCTTGCACGGCATTCTGCGATGCCCCCTGAATCACCAGGAAGAAAGTTCCAACGTAAATGATGACCAGTGCAAGGACCGCTTTCATGACTGCCTCCGTGGCGGCTCCGCTTGGCTTCGCGCCACGCCCACGATTGTAGGAAGGGCGGTGCACCCGCGCGACTGCTCCGGAGGCCAGTCGTGCCGCGTTGTTCACCGGCCAGATGTTCAGGTCCGGGAACAGGTAGTGAATTTCTGCTACGATGCCGCACCATGAACAAAACGGAAACGCTGGACGGTGTGCCCCCAGGAGCGCCTGAATCCGCTGAAGCCATCGAGCGTGAAGCGGGCCTGCAGCGTAATCTGACTCCGGGGCAGCTTGCCATGATCGGCCTGGGAAGTACGATTGGAACGGGCCTTTTCCTAGGAAGCGCTATTTCTGTAAAGCTGGCGGGGCCGGCGGTGATCCTGAGTTTTGTTGGCGCGGCTTGCATTGCGGTGACGATGATGTGGGCGCTGGCGGAGATGGCCGCGGCACACCCGGCGGCGGGATCGTTCGGACTCTATGCGGAGATATACCTGCATCCGTGGGCGGGATTTGCGATTCGCTTGACGTATTGGCTGTGCATGATGGTGGTTGTCGGCAGCGAAGTCGTGGCCGCATCGATTTATTGCAAATTCTGGTTCCGGGGAACCCCGTCGTGGATTTGGATTGGCTTGTTTTCGCTGGTGATTCTCTACGTGAACTGCACCAGCATTGGGAATCTTGGAGCGTTCGAATACTGGCTCTCAATGGTCAAGGTAGTGACTATCGTTGCTTTCTTGATCTTGGGAGCCGCACTGCTATTCGGCGTGCGATTTCCGAGGGTCGGCTTTGCAAATTACACGGCACATGGCGGCTTTCTTCCGAATGGGTGGAGTGGCGTCGGGCTGGGCGTTATTTTGGGGCTTTTCAGTTTCTTTGGAATTGAAGTTGTGGGCAGCACAGCCGGAGAGGCGGCGGACCCAAAGGTGGCCGTTCCGAAGGCCTTGCGAAGGACACTCGTCGCGTTGGTTCTTTTTTATGTTGGCGGGCTTGCACTGGTGGTTGGCGTTGTCCCGTGGACGCAGATCGGACTCGTCGAGAGTCCTTTCGTGCGCGTCTTCCAGACTGTGGGGATTCCTGCTGCGAGCCACATCATGAATTTCGTGGTGCTGACGGCGGCGCTCTCCAGCGCCGTGGCCAATTTGTATTTTGCGGCGCGGCTGGCTTTTTCACTGGCACGAGGAGCATATCTTCCGGCGGTTCTTGGGCGATTGAGCAGAAAGAATATGCCCGCGGTTGCAGTGCTGGCCTCGGCAGGGGGGATGGCCGTGGCGCTAGTTCTGTCGAAGTATTATGAGGATTCTCTTTTCGTGTACATGATCGGGCTCAGCTCATTCGGAGCGCTGTTCGCGTGGCTCATGACGTTATTGACTCACCTGGCGTTCCGCCGCTTCCACAAACGGCAAGGAAGGCCGTATCTACAACTGGGGCCCCCAGGACCCTGGGCCTCGCTGTTGGGGCTGGGAGGGGTAATAGCAGTTTTGGTTTCAACTTGGTGGGTTCCGGGGTTTCGCATTACTTTGGTGGCCGGGGTACCCTGGCTGGCTTTCATCACGGTGTGCTACTTTGTTTGGAGAAGAGTCGGATCCCGCATGCCAACCGAGAAAGGAGCGCATTATGGATGAACTTTTGAAGTGGCGCGGGGAATTCCCCATCCTGGACCGCAGCACGTACATGATCAGCAATTCGCTGGGTGCGATGCCCCGCGGCGTCTACGAGGGCTTGCGCTCCTACGCCGATTCCTGGGCGGAACGCGGAGTTCGCGCATGGGAGGAGGGCTGGTGGGAAATGGCCGTCGGAGTGGGCGACCAGATCGCGCCGCTTCTCGGAGTGGGCCCGGGCGAGATTTCTTTGCACCAGAATGTGACGTTAACCCAAGCGGTTATTTCGTCGTGCTTTGATTTTCGCGGGCCGCGTAACAAGGTGGTGATGGTCGAGCTCGAGTTTCCTTCGATTCAGTACTTCTACCACGGCCAACAACGGTTCGGGGCGCGCATCGAAGTTATTCCGACCCCCGACGACATTCGCATTGATCTGGATAAGGTGCTTGCGGCTATCGACGAAACGACGCTCCTTGTTCCCATTTCGCAGGTTCTTTTCCGCAGTTCCTGCATCGTGGATGCGCGCGCCATTATTGAGCGGGCTCACCGCGTCGGCGCGCACGTGATTCTCGATGTTTTCCAGGCTGCGGGAACGATTCCCCTCGACGTGCGCAGCCTTGGAGCTGATTTTGCAGTCGGCGGAGTCCTCAAATGGCTCTGTGGCGGACCGGGTGTCGGCTACCTCTATGTCCGCGAAGATTTGCGCGCCAAGCTTCGCCCCGCGCTCACGGGGTGGAGCGCGCACCGCCGCCCGTTTGCGTTCGAAACGGGTCCCATCGACCCTCGCGATGACTCTTTCCGCTATCTGAACGGCACGCCGCACATTCCCGCGCTGTATGCGTGCCAGCCCGGGCTGGAGATTCTCAATAAGATTGGCATTGCGGCCATTCGCGAAAAATCCATGCGCATGACCGCGCGGCTCATCGCAGGCGCCCAGTCGCGCGGTTGGCGGGTGAACACACCGGAAAAACCTGAGGAGCGTGCGGGGACGGTTTCAGTGGATTGCCCGCATGCCTACGAGGTTTGCCGTGAATTACTGGCCAGGGACGTCCTTGTCGACTACCGTCCAAAAGCGGGCGTACGGCTCTCTCCGCACTTCTACAACCGTGATGAGGAATGCGACTTCGCGCTCGCGCAAATGGAAGAGATCCTGAAAACTGGCGCGTGGCAAAAACACGAGGCGGCGGTTATCCATGCTTGAGAAAAAAGAATACGCCGTGCAGTGCGTAGAAATGATTGAAAAGCAGTTGCGCCGCCGAGGCATCGCTGATAGCGGCGTGCTTGCGGCCATGACGGCTGTGCCGCGGCATGAATTTGTGTCTGAGGAGCTGCGTTCGCACGCATACGATGACCTCCCTTTGCCCATCGGAGGCGGCCAAACCATTTCGCAACCCTATATCGTTGCCGCCATGACGGCCGCGTTGCATTTGCAGCCGGACGACAGGGTTCTGGAAATTGGCACCGGTTGTGGCTATCAGGCTGCCGTGTTATCACGTTTGGCCAAGGAAGTCTTCACCATCGAACGGAGGCCGGACCTTGCTTCCGGCGCTTCCGAAAAGCTGGCCCGGCTGGGCTACTCCAATGCGCATGTCCATTGCGGTGACGGTACGCTTGGGCTCGCGGAGTTCGCTCCTTTCGACGCCATCCTCGTTGCTGCTGCCGCTCCCGCGGTTCCGAAGCCGCTCCTTGCACAGCTTGCCGAAGGCGGCCGGATGATTCTGCCCGTGGGCGGTGCGGAACATCAGGAATTGCGGCTTATCGAGAAGCATGGTGATGCTTTCCCCACAAAGATGCTGGAAGGCTGCCGATTTGTCCCGCTCGTCGGATACCATGGCTGGCAGGAAACTTTTTGACGATGAGCTCAGCGGCTCCCGACCTCTCCATCATCATCCCCTCGTACAATGAGGAATTGCGCCTTCCGGACACCCTGGAGCGAATTGCGGCGTACCTCTCGGCATCCGGACGGAATGCGGAAGTTCTGGTGGTAGACGACGGCTCGAAGGATGGCACCGCCGCGGTGGCAGAGTATTTTCGCATCAAGATTCCTACGCTCCGCGTGGTTTCCAATGGCATCAACCGCGGTAAAGGCTACAGCGTGCGCCACGGCATGCGGGAAGCGCGCGGCCCCATCGCGCTTTTCACGGACGCGGACCTCTCCGCGCCGATCGAGGAAGCCGGAAAACTCATCGACGCGCTGGAGAACAGCGACGTAGCGATTGGCTCACGGGCGATGGACCGCGGACTGATCACTGTGCACGAGTCTCCCTTTCGCGAATTTGCGGGAATCATTTTCAACAAAATTGTGCGAGGCATCTTGTGGCTGCCGTTTGTCGATACGCAGTGCGGTTTCAAAGCCTTCCAGCGCGAGCGCTGCAGCGTGATCTTCGAGCAACAGACCATTGAGCGCTTTGGATTCGACCCGGAGTTGCTGTACCTGGCGCGGCGCCATGGATTGCGCGCGGTGGAAATACCTGTGCGTTGGGGGCATTCGCCGGCCACCAAAGTGAGCATGCTGCGCGACAGCATTCAGATGTTCGTGGACGTGTTTACGATCCGCTGGAATTCACTGCGGGGCCGCTATCCCCGCAAAGCGTGACCCGTGCGCCTGCCCTTTGAACTTTGTAGCACAAAGTACTTGACAATCCTGGACTTTTGCGCTAGCTTTTCTCCTATGGCCACTTCTGGTCCGCTCCGCTCTGCGCAACGCGAGCCCATCCCTATCGACGCTCGCGCCGCCGATCATCTTCGCTATATCCGCGAAACCATGGAGAGGGCCGCTGAATTCACCGCCCTGCCCGGCTGGGGCGGCGTAGCGATGGGAGTTACCGCGCTGGTAGCTGCGTTTGCCGCCTCGCGGCAGACCACTCCCCGTGCGTGGTTGGCCGTCTGGCTGATCGAAGCCTTTGTCGCCGTGGCCATTGCGGCCCCCGCTGCCGCCACTAAAGCGCATCGTGCCAACTCTGCACTTTTTTCCGGGCCTGGCCGCAAGTTCGTTCTTAGTTTTGCGCCGCCAATTGTCGTCGGTGGCCTCCTGACCTTCGCTCTGTATCACGCCGGCATTCTTGCGGCCCTGCCGGGAGTTTGGCTCTCGTTGTATGGGACCGCCATCGTCACGGGTGGCGCGTTTTCCGTGCGTGTGGTGCCGGTGATGGGTATGTGTCTGATGTTGCTGGGTGGCGCGGCACTGTTCACGCCGGCGGCGTGGGGCGATGCATTCATGGCCGCGGGTTTTGGAGTCGTGCAGATCTGCTTTGGCTGGTGGATCGCCCGGCATTATGGAGGCTAGCAGGAAATTGCATGGCTAAGTCGTCTACAGCGCACCAAGAACGTCTACAGCGGTCCCGCGAGCGCGGCGCCCCCCTGGAGGCTATCCGCAATCCGGCGCGGGAAGCCGTGCCAAGCGATCTGGACCGGCTGATTCACGAACGAATTCGCCTGGGAATTGTCAGCGCTCTAGCGGTGAACCGCTCGCTCACTTTCAATGAACTGAAAGCACTGCTGAAAACCACCGACGGTAACTTGAGTGTTCATGCCCGAAAGCTGGAAGAAGCGGATTACATCGTGTGCACGAAATCTTTCGATGGACGCTTGCCCAAGACGGAATACCGGTTGGCGACAGCGGGACGGCGGGCCCTGGAGCGCTATCTGAATCACATGGAAGCGCTGATCCGGGCGACGCGCGAAGGCTGAACGGCAAAATTTTTTGACTTGTCACTTTGCAGTGTAGAGTAGTTTGTGATGTTTCGTCTGCGGCGGAGGAAGAACATGCTCATGCATTACCAAACTGTAACGCGGATTTCCACGGTGCAGCCGGCCATCGCCCAGTCTCAGCGGTTGCACGTGGCCATAATCTCGGACGGCAATGGCCGCTGGGCCACTTCGCGCGGTCTGCCGCGCTCCGCCGGTCATCGCGCGGGAGCGGAGTCTGCCCGCCGCGTTATCGAAGCCGCGCCGCGAATCGGCATTCACACTTTGACACTTTTCGCTCTTTCCTCCGCGAATTGGAAGCGTCCTGCCGCCGAGGTCCAGGCGATTCTGCGTTTGCTTCACGAATACCTCCTAACGGAAACGACGCATTGCATCGATGAAGGCGTGCGGCTCAGCATCATCGGGCGGCGGGATCGCTTGCCGGCAACGCTCCGCCAGGCCATTGCGGATTCGGAAGCCGCAACGGCACAGGGAACTCGGCTGCACCTGCGGCTCGCGGTGGATTACTCCGCCCGCGAAGCCATCTATCACGCCGCTTGCCGCTTTTACAAAGTCACGGAGCTTTCGCCTGACTCCTTCAGCAGCGTGCTCGCGGAAGTCCACCGCGGGGGCTCGACGGAAGTGGATTTGCTGATTCGCACCGGCGGCGAACAGCGGCTTTCCGATTTTCTCTTGTGGGAATGCGCCTTCGCGGAATTGGTGTTTCTGCAAAAGCGCTGGCCGGACTTTACGGCCGCTGATTTGGACGCAGCCGTCAAGGAATTCAGCAGACGCGAACGCACCCGCGGCGCCTTGCCGGATGCCATCGCTGGCTATTCTAATTTAGAATAGTCCAAACTATTCTAAATTAGAATACTGGAAAAGAGAGAAAACCATGCCGGAGTTCATGCCGCATCTTGCCCCCGTCGTCGTGCTTTTGTTCCTCGGGACGGTCTTGTTGATCAGCTGCAGTTTTCTCTTACTATCTTACGGCGCAATCCGCCGCTCCGCCTTCCTCACAAAACTCGGCTCGGGAGCAGTCGTCACGATTGCCGCCGGATATTTTCTTCTGCTCAGCGGAGTCTCGCTCGCCAGCAGCGAGAAGACGCTGCCGTCGGGCGGGTGGAAATATTTTTGCGAGATTGATTGCCACATTGCTTATTCGCTGATCGGCGCGCAGACCGCCGTAGTGCTGGGGCCGGAGCTACAGCAAGTTTCCGCACGCGGACAATTTGTCGTTATTCGAGTGAAGACCTGGTTTGATGAGCGCACCATCTCCGCGCATCGCGGAAATGGACCACTCACCCCAAATCGACGCAGAGTCCTTCTTGTGGATGACAGGGGACGGAGGTTCGCACCTTCACCCGAGGGCCAAATAGCATTTGCCCAAATCAACGGACCATCCACGCCGCTCACGCAGCCTTTGCGTCCCGGCGAATCGTACACAACGGATTTTGTTTTCGATGTCCCCAATGATGCGCAGACACTGCGGCTTCTGATCACCGAGGATGATCCCGAAACTCGTTTCGTGATTGGTCACGAAAACAGCCTCTGGCACAAGAAGATTTACTTTGACACTGACTCCGCTGCGCGGCGGACCGATTTCCCCCGATAAACCACTCAGAATAAGCAGTTTGCCAGTAGATCCAACGACGCTTCCTGTCCCTGACGTTTCGCCCTGTGCCGTCGTCTATACCTCAGGAGCCAGAAATGGGAACTATGGGACTTGCGCTGCCTTGGAGGGCTAGAATCTCTTCCACGCTGCGCGAACGGGGGACTCGAGTGGAACCTTCCGAGCACCTTGCCGACGGCCCCAACCCGGCCGCAAGGGATGCCCTGAGTGAGGACGCCGCACTGGCCGCGGGCTGCCGGTCCGGGGATCTACACGCTTACGAGCGCCTCTACAGGATGCACGGAGCGCGCATGAAGAACCTGGCCCGCAATGTTCTTGGCAATCCCACCGACGCCGACGATGCGGTGCAGGAGACTTTTCTGAAGGTGCAGCGCGGCGTCGCCAGCTTTCGCGGCCAGTCGAGTTTCCTCACCTGGACTTACCGGATCCTGATCAATACCTGCTACGACGCGCGACGCAGCCGGCAGCGCAAGAGAGAAGTCACGAACGACGATTCCGAGGAGACGCCGCGTCTGGAGCCGCGCGCTCCCGGCGCGCATCCCACGCTTCGAATGGCGCTGGAGCGAGCGCTCGAGAAGCTAACTCGGCACCAGCGCGATGTTTTTCTTTTGTACGAAGTCGAAGGTTTCCGCCATGCGGAGATAGCCGGAATGCTGGAGATGACCGAGACGGCGTCGAAGAACACACTTTTTCAGGCGAAGAAAAATCTTCGCCTGATGTTGGAACCGCCGCGCAATAGCGCAGCGGAGTCACGGTGAACGACTATGAATGTCGCATGTAGCGATCGAGAACGGATTTTCGAGGATGGCACGACCGCCGAATGGGCAGCGCTGGAACAACATGCAGTCTCCTGCCCATTTTGCACGGAAGAGATTCGGGGCTGGAAGTCGCTAAGCGTCGTAGCGAAAGAGCTGCGCGGATACTCGGACAGCCCTTCGTTCTGGCCACGGATCGAGCGCGCACTCGCTGAAGAAGCAGCGCGAAATGCGCAGCGCGCCAAACGCAAGCGTTGGCTTTCGTTTCTGCCAAACTTTTCGCCGGCATGGCAGACAGTTTTGGCTGGCGCTCTCGTTCTGGTGCTGGCGATTTCCGGTGGCTGGCTCATTTTGCATCCGCGAGGCGGCAAAGTGGACAACGACAAATCGCTCTTGAAGAGCAGCGCCCTAAAAGAAGTAGAAACCGCGGAATCGACATACGAACTTGCGATCGACAAGCTTGCGGCGGAAGCCAAGCCACAACTCGAAAATCCCGCGACGCCGCTGCTAGCGAACTACCGCGAAAAGTTACTGGTGCTGGATAGCGCCATTGCCGAACTGCGCGCTCAGGCCGGATTGAATCCGTCCAATGCGCAACTGCGCTACCAGTTGCTGGCCATGTACCAGGAAAAACAGCGCACGCTGGAGGAAGTTTTGGAGGCTAAGCCATAATGATTCGCCATCTTCCCAATTACCGGAGAGAATCGTTGCGTCGCGCAATGGCCGCAGGACTGCTCTCCGCGATCCTGCTCTTCACGGCTAAGCCCGTGCCCAGCGCAACTGCGGCGCAGGACCAAGTGTCCAGGGATTTTCAGCAGACGGTGACGCTCGGAGCAGGCCAGTCTGTGCACATCGAGCACAAGTTCGGCAGTGTCAGACTGCACGGCGAGTCCGGCCGCGACGTCAAGATTTCCGCCACGATCCGGGCACAGGCGAGTTCGCATGAGGAAGCGGAATCCTTCGCGCAAAAAATCAAAATCGAAGTGCAGCAGACTGGCGAAGGAGTGCGCATCAAGACGATTTATCCCGAAGAAGAGAAGAGATGGTTTCACTTCAGCAAGAACTCTTCGTGGTCCGTCAGCTATGACATCGGGATGCCGTCCGACGCGCCAATTATGGTGCGCAACAGTTTCGGCGGCGTGGAGATAGCAGGTGTTCACGGAGCTGCAGACGTGGAGAATGGCTACGGCACGCTGAACGTACGTGACGCAGGCAGCGGGCGGTGGAACAATGCGTTTGGCACCATTGAACTCATTGGGGCCGGCGGAAATGTCTCCGTGAGCGACAACAACGGTTCCGTGCAAGTGGCGGACGTGAAAGGCACCCTGGAGGTACGCAATCGTTTCGGCAGCATCACCACGCGTGACATTCAAGGCGCGGTTACCATAACCGGCGGCAATGCCGCGGTCACGCTAGCTAATGCTGCTTCGGCGATCATTACAACTTCGTTCGGTAGCGTCGACGCCCGCAACATTCGTGGCGATCTTTCGATCCGCGACAACAACGGACACGTGGAAATCTCCACCATCGGAGGAGCTGCTGACATTACCAACAGCTTCGGCAACGTCATTTTTACCGATGTTCATGGCCGCGTGAATTGCACTACAAGCAATGGCCGGGTGAAGGGCAGCTCCGCGACGGGAGGGTCCGTAACCATTCGCGATTCCTTTGGCAACATCGAGTTGGACACCATCAGCGGCGCTCTCGACGCCGAAACGTCCAATGGGAGAATCTCGGTGCGCGACGCGCGCGGCAGCGTCACGTTGAAGTCCTCTTTTGGCGCCATCGAAGCCTCGAACGTCCCGAAGGGAATTCGCGCCATCACGGGAAACGGGGGCATCGCGCTCACAGAGATCGGCGGAGACACATTCGCCAAGACCAGTTTCGGAAGCGTCCTTGCGGAACGGATCAACGGCAATTTGACGGTGGAGAACACCAACGGGTCGGTTACGGCAAGAAATGTGAAAGGTGACACCGGGGTAAGGACATCATTTGCGGGCGTCACTCTCGAATCGATCGGCGGGCGAATCACCGTGGACAATCAGAACGGTGCCATTTCGGTGACGGCTCTGCGACCGGCAAGCGGTTGCCGCGACATTTCGCTCAAGACCTCCTTCTCATCCATCCGCGTGCGCGTTCCGGACGGCATAGGCTACAACCTCACAGCGAGAACCTCGTTCGGCCGGATTTCCTCGGAATTGCCGATAACTTCAACGGGCAGTATCGGGGGCGATTCGCTGAGTGGCACCATCGGGTCAGGCGGCTGCCAGCTTCAACTCACGGATTCCAATGGAAGCATCGAGATCGCCAAAGCGCCTTGATCGTTTTTCCTATTATTTTGCGGCTCGCCGCGCACGGTCCATCGCGAATGCTTTCTTCACGACGCGTGTCGCGGTTTCCGTCAGGTGAAATCGAGAGAGTTCCTCCTCGCTCGCGAATGCCACGTCGGTTACGTCACTCCCAGCTTTGGGCTCGCCGCTGATTCGCTCACAAAGGTAATCCGCAATGACGAAGTGAAATCGCGGTCTTGGTTTCGGCGCTGCTTTAGTCGATCCATCGCCGAGGTAAACCCGGTCGAACACTTCAATCAGCTCGAGAACTCGAACCTCGATTCCCGTTTCTTCCCGTAATTCTCGAGCTACTCCTTCTTCCAGACTTTCACCGAGCTCCAGCGTGCCTCCCGGAATGGACCACTCACCGAGCAACGGCTCGCTGCCGCGGCGGATCAACAGCGTGCGACCCTGATCGATAATCACACCCCCGATGCCAACTACTGGCCGTTCGGGGTATTCTCTGGAAGAGGCCATTCGAATGGTCCTTCTGTCCGCAACACGATGGCATTCAAAGCAGTGCTCCCATGCACGGGAGTTGACTTCGTACGCCGCGGTATATAATACGCTGCACAGTGGTGGGAACGCTCTTCGTGCCCCCACATTTCAAACTGCTTTACGGAGGGTGGAGCCGTGATCCGTTGCCCTGAATGTTCCGCCGAAATCGATGTCGACGAAGACGAAGTCGAAGAGGGCGAGATCCTGAGCTGTCCCGAGTGCGAATCCGAACTCGAGGTCTCGCAGACGCATCCCGTCCACCTGAACCTGATCGCCGATGATTCGGACGAAGAGGATGACGAGGAAGAAGACGACAAGACCAAGGAAAACGGCGATCTCATTGACGATGATGATGACGAGGAAGACGAAGAAGAAGACGAGGAGTAGGAAGCACGCCCGACGTAACCTGGCATCCTCCCACAGTCGTATCGCCATCTAAACTTGTAAGGAGCATCCGCATGCACCGTCCGCGGTGGATCACCATTCTCTGCACCGCAGCGCTTGTAATTTGGCCCGTTGCCTCGCATACGCAAGTGCAGGAAGCTGCGCCACCACCGCCTAATTCCGACCCTGCATTGAAAACCCCTGCGGCGACACCGAGCAAAACAGACAAGAAAAAATACAGCCATGCAAACGACTTTTTGATTCGCGGAACGGTGTTTACGGATAAAGCTCTTTCGTTCCCGGGCGTGCAGCTTCGTATCCGGCGGGTGGGAGAGAAAAAATTCCGCTGGGAGAGCTACACCAATTCGCGCGGCGAATTTGCAGTCCGTGTGCCCCAGGGCTCAAACTATGAGATGGTGATCCAAGCAAAAGGATTCGCGGAGCAGACACGCACCGTCGATGCGAAAGCTGGCGAGAATGAGGAAAGCATGGTATTTCGAATGCAGCCAACTTCTGGAGGCAAAGGATGAGCATACGGAGACGCATTTGCGGTCTGGCGGTGATTCTCGCGCTTTTCGCATCTGTTGGCGTGGCTCAGGACAAGAAGCGCGAAGCGCAACTCCGTACGGTGCGCGGCGTGGTGGCGGACAAGTCCGATAGCCCGCTCTCGGGCAGCGTTGTCTTTCTGAAAAACGTGCGCACCAATTCGGTGCGAAGCAGTTATACCGATGACACCGGCAGCTACCGTTTTAGCGGCCTGGATCCAAACGCTGATTACGAACTCCATGCCGAAAAAGAAGGCGCCAAGTCACCTGTCCGCACGGTCTCCAGCTTCGACAGCCGCAAGGACATTGTTCTGAATCTCAAAATCGACAAGAAGAAGAGCTGACTCCAATTTCCTCGACGCCCGGCACGTAACCCTTTTTTCGCTTAGCGAATCTAATCCCACGGCTTTGCGAAATGCTACCAAGTTTGTTTTCTGATTTTATCTGACGGCATGGACAACGAATTGAAGGGATTTTGGCCGGATATTCACCGCCAGGTGTTTTAATAAGAATACGCCATAATTCGGCACGATCTACTGTTAGCTGGGAGCTTACGCAGTATTTGAGCGCTAGTATGCGATTCGGACACAGCGGCGAAAATACCGCGCAACTGCCAGTAGGAGCCGCGCGTCGAATCGTCAGTCGATGGTGGAATATTAAATTTGCCGGGACGCATCGCTATCCGGCTTGGGAGACTGCCAGCAAGCACAATGAGAATGGCTCGAAGAGTGTTAATTGCCGCCCGCTGCTTAATTTCCATCGCCCTGCTACTGTCCAGCTATCCGGCTTTCGCTCGGCCGGCACAGAACACAGTTTTGGCCGGTTCCAAGGCCTCTGTGACTGGCAGGATCACGGTAGTCTCCGGCGACGGCGTCACCAACACTCTTCCCGGGGCCACCGTGAAGTTGTCGAGCCCGTCCTTGGGCCAAGCGCCTCAATCGACACTGACCGATGCGGACGGCCACTACGAATTCAATCATTTGGCGGCTGGAAAGTACACGCTGGAAGCAAGCGCTGATGGCTTCAAAACTTTGTCCGTCACCATTACCCTTGGAGCCGACCAAGCGCTTGTCAAGGACGTCCTTCTGCAGATCAGTTCCGTCAACCAGCAAGTGGAAGTTCAAGGAGAGGTTGCCGAAATCGCCACGCAAAATGTGGCGATCACTGCAACGGTAAACACCGAGCAATTGGAGAGCCTGCCTTTGCCTACCCAGAAATTCACGGAGGCTTTGTCGCTCATTCCGGGTGTGGTGCGGACTTCCACAGGCAAGCTGACGTTCAAGGGCCAAGCTGAAAGTCAGGGAATGCTGGTGGTTGATTCGGCGGAAAATGTGGATCCTGTCTCGGGAAGCTTCTCAATTCCCATTCCTGTTGACATCATTCAAACGATGACAGTCTACAATTTACCCGAGAGTTCTGAATATGGAGGCTTTACAGGTGGCTTGACAACGATTGAAACAAAACCTCCTTCCGGAACTTGGGATTATAAGCTGCGGGATTTCATTCCGGCGTTCCGGGGAAAGAACGATAACCTTGTGGGGCTTGCGAACTGGACGCCACGTTTTGAGTTCAGTGGCCCGCTCATCAAGAACAAAGTGAATTTTTTGGAAGAGGTTACATACGAAATTCGAAAACAGCCTGTGCGTGGTTTGTCGTTTCCCGTCAATGAGATCAAGACGAGAAGCGCTACATCCTTTACTGACGTTCAGGTAATCCTCTCCCCGCGGCACGTACTGAATTTCCACGTAAATACTTTTCCTCTGGAACTGGACTTCGCCAATATCAATGCACTGATTCCACAAACCGCGTCGACGAGTTACGGCCGAAGTGGTGTTTCCGCCGGTTTCTCCGATTCCTACCAGTTCGCCTCCGGAGCGGTCTTGAATACGCTGGTGCGCTACACGCGCTTCGACAGCAATGCCCGCGGTCAGGGTCCCGCCGACATGGAGATTTCGCCCGAAGGATGGGCCGGCAATTACTTTAACAGTTGGAATCGCAATTCAAACCAATTGGAAGTCCTGCCCGCGTATCAGCTCCCAACGAAGTCCTGGCACGGCAGCCACGAAGTAAGATTAGGGGCCGATGTTTTGTATCGAAGCTATGACGGTACCGGCATTTCCCATCCAATCCAGCTGTTGGCACAGGATGGTTCGGTTGCCGAACGGATTGACTTTCAGGGAGCGGGCCTGTTGAGCGCATCGGATGGGGAGGTTTCGGAGTTCATACAGGATCGCTGGACGCTGAACAGCCACCTAACGCTCAATTTCGGGGCACGATTGTCCAGCCAATCCATCGGTCGCGAAGCTTCTTTCGCGCCGCGCGTCGGTGCCGCCTATTCGCTGAATGGCGGAAACACAGTCATTCGTGCCGGCGCTGCCGAAGTGTACGGCCATGTCCCGTTGCTTGCCGCGGACTTCACCAGCAATCAGGAGCGGGTACTGAACTTCTTCGATGCTTCCGGCGCGCTTATCGGCCAACCGATCGTTCTGGTAAATTCCTATTTTATTTCAGGCGCTCCCCCGAGTGCGCCGGGTACACCGCGCGACCCGGGATCAAGCCCTCGCACGTTTAGTTGGAACGTCGTACTCGAACACCAATTCCGCAAGAATCTTAACCTCCGGGCCAGCTATCTTGACAGCCAAACCCGGAATCTCTTCCTTCTTGATCAGGTCGTCGATATTGCAGCAGGGACCGGAGTGCTGGCTCTGAGAAACACAGGGATTTCAAACTATCGCCAGGCGGACATTACGGCTCACTATCGACTCGGCGAGCGCGCCGATATGAGCTTCTCGTACACCTGGAGTCGGGGGCGCGGGGACCTCAACCCACTTTCGGATACTCTTGTCCCTTTCCAGGTTCCGGTGATCCGCCCAAATGCCACGGGAATCCTGTCCTCGGACGTTCCGCATCGCATTGTGGTTTCGGGGTTCTTCCGTCTTCCGTGGAAAATGGTCATCAGTCCAGTGGCTGATGTGCATTCCGGGCTGCCATATTCAAATGTGGACGTTTTGCAAGATTATGTTGGTCTGCCCGACAACCAGCGCTTCCCTCTTTACTTCTCGCTTGACGTAAGACTCTACCGGGAATTTTCATTCCACATCCCACGCACGGACCGTGCCAAAAAGCATAAGTTTCGCCTGGGCGTCTATTCGACGGATCTCACGAATCGCCAAAATCCGCATGACGTATTCAACAACGTTACTTCTCCCAATTTTGGAGACTTTGCCGGCTTTCAACGCCGATACACCGGCCTGGTGCTGGATTTCATTCAGTAATGCGCGGCAGTTGCCGGGGTGGCAGCTTGCCAGTACCTCCCACTGGCAAGGACATTAGGGGAGGTGCCGGAGCCAAGACCTGCAGTGCCCTGGGTACCACTTCGATTTCCACAGGGGTTGATCCAAGGATCTCACCATCCCCGTGGAACATAGTGGGCTTCGGCGTCGTCAGTCTCACCTTGCGCACCTGCCAACGTTTCACACGGGATGTTCGAAGTTCACCGCTCCCCATCAGCCGCGGCAATAGCCGCAATACTCCTATAGTGCCGATATCTTCGATCAGGACAACGTGGACTAATCCGTCTTCAAGGGTCGCACCCGGAGCCAGTCTGAGACCAGCACCGTAAGTCGGGGTTTTCAGCGCGGCCACCACCAATGCTTTCGCTTCCTCGGGGATGAGGTCACTACCTGGAAAGTCCACGCGAACTTCAAAGGGAACGAATCCAACAAGAGCGCGCAGAGCAGAGGCGATGTAACGAGATCGACCAGGAAAACGACGATACGTACCACTCGCGTAGCGCGCGGCTTGGGCGTCGAGTCCTATGCCGCCCCCACCCGCATACAGGCGTATTCGTCCCTCGTCTGTGCGCACTCTCAGAAGATCGACAAATCGCGGTTCGCCTCGCAGGATGGCATCCGCCGCTTTCAGGGGGTCGTCAGGCAAACCGAGCGAGGCGGCAAAATCATTGCCTCCTCCAACGGGGAGGACGCCCAGAAACACTCCCGCCCCGAAGGCTGTGTTCGCCAACGCTTGAAACGTTCCGTCTCCTCCCATAGCAAACAGGGCGCGCCGGCCTTGTGAAATGGCGTTATGTGCGGACGACTCAAGTTCCAGCGAACTTTCTGTCACCACAAATTGTGCGTGGACGTGGAATGACTCGAAGAGTTTCTGAATCTGCGTCAGATAAAAACGCGCTCGGCCTCCGCCAGCAACGGAGTTGACGAATACGGTGACCGTAGATTCGCGCAGAATGCTGAGAGTTCCCTCGCTATCAGTCATGGTTGTGCGCCAACTGCCGCCGAGGGGTTCATGTATTCCGCATTTCCAAAACACCTATTTGAGCGACTCTTTTAGCGTTCCATTTTGACTGGCGGGTTGAGCATACTACCTCTGAATCTGGCAGACCCGATGGTTGATTTGAGGTGAGCTAAACAATTGGGCATCATCTGGGTTGACGCGCGAGCTCCACGAGGCTATTTTTTAGCGCACGGACGGGGGTACTCATGAGTAGTTTCCTCGCAGGGTTGATTACCGGTAGTCTTATCGGAATAGTTGTGACTCTCCTGGTGTTGATGATCGCGTCGGGCATAAAGAGTCCTGCGAACGCCTCGGCTGGTCAGGTTCCGAACCGAAAAGTTTTTCTGGCAGCGATCGTTCTGCTGGCCGTATGTGGTGTTTGTTACACACTCAATTTAGAGAAGAGCGCGCTCCTTGCATTGTTGCTTTCGGTCTTGCTACTTGCCAAGCTTGGAGGATCCAGGCGGGGCATAGCGGCGGCGGGTATCGCAGCGGCGCTTCTCGCATGGTTCCTACCACCAAACGGTTCACTTGCCGTCAACGGCCTGGATAACCGACTAGCACTCGCACTCTTCGTCCTCGGGACAGTTGTGGGAAGTATTGTGGTGGAAGGAAATCAGTGGCTCAAGCGCTGGATTACGACCTCAGATCCGGATCGATAAGAAGTTCAAAGAATGGTGCCGGCGGGGGGAATCGAACCCACGGCCTAGGGATTATGAGACCCTCGCTCTACCACTGAGCTACGCCGGCATAGGGGCAGCTCTTTATGCTACGGATTCGCGTGCGAAGGTGTCAAGGAGTTGCATCCGCGGAGCAGGATACAAACCTCCAACCGAAACAACAGCTAGTAGCTTGATCGAGGAGGATTGTACGGCAGGTATCACGTGGAAAAACCCGCCCTGTTACACTCTCCGAGACACTCCTGGCGCTTTTAACCAAGCGCAGCTGCCTAACCATGAGTCGACTTAGTCCTATAGTTTTTGGTACTAGGGTACTGTTGACCCGTACAGGCTCAAAACCTATCCTGCTCGGGATCGGACACTGTCCCACCTATCAAGGTAGGCGAAAGCTTATCGAAACGACGGGACGGGAAGGTGTGTATCGATTCGGTACAGGCTCATAGCCTGAGCTACTTGACATTGCCGCGCTAAGATATAGACTGCCACCGGGGTTGTACTAAACCTCGGAGGCACAATGTCACGTAAACTTACGGTTGTATTTCTCGCCATGCTGGTCCTGGTTGGCGCAATGAGTCTGAAGACGGTAGTCGTCACCCATGGTGATGGCTCCGTGATCATGGCGAACGGCAGCGCACCACAGCCGCCGACACCATGGAAGAATGGCAGCGCGCCACAGCCGCCAACGCCATGGAAGAATGGCAGCGCGCCGCAGCCGCCAACGCCCTGGAAGTAATCCGCTGAACTAATCTTTTGCGGATAAGGACCAGGGCACGGCAAGGATGGATTCGTGCTTGGTCCTTACGAATACGTTGTCTGGCTTTTGGGCACTCTTCTGGAGTGCGCGGTGTTGGTGTGTGCATTCAAAAAGAATGCACTCCGGCGTTATGGTCTTCTGAATGTGTACATGGCTGCCTCGGTGCTTGTCAGCATCGGCCGATACAACATCCTCAGCCACTATGGCTTCACTTCAAAGGAATATCTCTACTTCTACTATTATTCGGACTCCCTGCTTACCATTGCTCTTTATTTTGCCTTGGTGAGCCTCTATTCCCACATTTTCGCTGACTTGAATGCCGAGCGGTACATCAGGCTAGGGACGGTAATTCTTCTTTCCGGAACCGCGTTGTTTTCGTATGCCGTCGTTCAGCAGTTCAGTTCCAAACTAGTGACGCACTTCGTAGTCGAGCTCTCACAGAATCTCTACTTTGTCGGCCTTGTACTTACGTACATCCTGTGGGCTGCCGTTTTGAAAATGCGTGAGACGCGCACACAATTGATTCAGCTGGTCCTCTCGATGGGTGTGTATTTCAGCTTGTTTGCAGCCAACTTCGCGTTGCAAAACCTGTATCATAGCCGCGGCTCTTTCTTCGAATTCCTGACGCCATTATTCGGCTGCTTCCTCCCGTTGTCCTGGGCTTTTACGTTTTGGCATGTATCGGAAGAGGCGCGCACCGTACCTTCGCAGCTCGCTGTGGTGCCCCGATGATGGCCGGAATCATTCTCGCTTGCTCGGTTGTTTTGCTGCTGCAGTTCTTCGTGTCTTACTGCCGCTCGCTCATTGCGGTATCCTCGAAGCAAGTTCTCTCGGCCGAGGTGAAGGACGTTACGGGCATCCAGCGGCTCGCTTCCGGTGACGATTTCAAGCGCGTCATGCAGCTTCTGCAACTCTGCCCGGAACGCCCGGAAGACCGCAACGGCGTCCAGGCGATTGGCGCCTATTTCAGCCTCCTGAATTTCCTGCGATCCACGCTTGCCCGGGTTGTTCCTTCCATGCAGAGCTGGACGGAATTGGAACGCGGACATTGCGCCTATTTCGCGGCCGTCGCCTTAGAACGCCGCATCTCCTTCAGCCGGGACATGCTCGCTCAGCAAATGGATTCTTGAGGCTCCGCGCGGGGCTGCACCTCTGCAAACCTGCTATCTCTTTCGCAACAATGTCTCTTTTTTGCGTGCTTGATATTTCAGGCGCATGGTATTCTAGGAGTGTTCCCTCCTCACCGGAGTGGATGCGTCCGCAGCGCAAAACTCATCGGTGACAAAAACATGCTCGCAGTGTGGCGCGGTATTGCCTTCAAGCGTACGCGCCTGTGATTTTTGTGACTCATCCTTTTCGGTCGGTCCTTCCGCTTGGGAAGATTCCTCGAATGTTTCCGTAAGGGAGCGCGTGGATCTGGGCTCGGCAGGCATCGATCATTCCGGGCGACCCCTGGTTCTCTCTCCTCAGATAGAGCAAGACGCCGCCTGGCGCGGCGAACTTGCCCAACGTCTTGATGCCTACCGAAGTCGGCGGCGAAAGCTCGCGCCGAATGCAGCTCAATCTCAGTTTACTTTCGATACGCCCCACGGCAAGACGCAGCCGCGGACTTCCCTAGCAGTTGAGGATCCTCCGGCATCCGTTGAAGAAGACTTTTCCTTTAGCATCGCCATCGGCCGTCCTGCAAAGAAGGACATTCTTGAAGAATCGCGAATGGTGATCGACGTCTCCCTGCCGCCAGATTCAGAGTCGAACCCCCAAGCGCAGGGTACTGAAGACGAAAGGAAGTCTCTGCCCGGCCTTCATCCGCTAGCGTCCATGGACGACCGACGCCTTGCAGCGTTGATCGATTTCTGCTGTTTGTTGTTCGCCTATGGTGGCTTTCTGGCGCTGTTCGGCTCACTCGGTGGGCAATTTACGTTGAGTAAGCTGAATGCGGCCGTTTATACAACGACTTTCGCCATCGTTTATCTACAGTATTTCGCGCTCTTCACCATCTTCGGCGGCACCACTCCAGGCATGATGATGCGCGGCTTGCAGGTGGTCAGCTTTTCAGGCGAACCACCGACACCAAGACAAATGTTTCTTCGCAGCGCGGGTTATATCCTTTCCGCAGGAACTCTTTTCCTGGGCTTCCTCTGGGCCATGTGGGACGAAGACGAACTTACCTGGCACGACCGGCTATCGCGCACGCATCTGAGCGCGGCGCAGTCTTTTGCCGACCTTGAAAACTCGAGCGTCGCGCACAGCCGCTAGTTTCCTGATATTTCGCGCGGCCCCTTTGTCCTTGCAGGGGCTAAATCGCGCGGCATTCACTCGCAATGCGGATGATGGCCCGAAGACTATGTTCCACATCCGCATCCGTTGTCGCCCAGGAAGACACGCTGATTCGCATCGCGGTCTTCCCCTGCCAGACGGTTCCGCCGCACCAGCAAGTTCCGTCCTCCTGGACGCGCCGTATCACCTCGCGAGTTACTTCAGGGCGGCCAAAGGAAACCAGCACCTGGTTAATCACGACATCGTTCAGCACATCAAACCCGCCTTCGCGCAGCCCCTCGGCAAATCGACGCGCGTAATCGCACGTCCGCTCAATCAGTGCGCACAATCCTGACCTGCCCAGCGATTTCAGCCCCGCCCACAGCTCCACTCCCCTCGCGCGTCTGGAGGCTTCGGGAGTGTGGTGCATCGGCTCGCGGCGCGATCCGGGCTCAAGATAGGCCGCCGTTATGCCCATCGACGCCCGCAGCGCCGCGCCATCTCGGACTATGACCACGCCACTGTCATAGCCGACATTGGGCCACTTATGTGCGTCTGTTGCCCAAGAATCAGCTTGTTCGAATCCGCTCGTCAAATGGTCGTACTTCCTCGATATCCGAGTCCACAATCCGAATGCGCCATCCACGTGCACCCAAGCCCCTTGTTCTTTTGCCTTTTTGCAGATTTCTTCTGCGCGATCGAACGCTCCCGTGTTTACGTTCCCGGCTTGGATGCACACAACTGTGCGCTCCGATACGAGTGGCAACTTATCGGCACGCATCCGTCCCTGGGCATCCGCTTCCACGATGGTTACGCGGCTCCTCCCAAAGCCCGCCAAACTCAGCGCCTTCAGAATCGATGCATGCACTTCAGCGCCGACGACCACTTCGATAGGCGGTGCGCCAAACATCCCAGCCTCTGTTACATCCCAACCCGCGCGCGCCAAGAGCGCATGACGTGCCGTAACCAACGCCGTGAAATTCGCCATAGTAGCGCACGTCACCAGGCCCCCCGCACATTCCGGAGGCAATACCAGTGCCTCACAAATCCAGCGCAGAACTATTTCTTCCAGTTCCGCCGCGATGGGAGACATCACGCGCAGCGCCGCATTTTGGTTCCAGGCCACAGCCAGCCAATTCGCAGCCATTGCTGCAGGAACCATTCCGCCATTCACAAAGCCGAAGTAGCGTCCCCCGGTCATTGCCACTGTGGCTGCTGAGCCAACGCGATCGAGGCTGGTGATTACTTCCCCAGGATCGCTCGGCGACGATGGAAAAGGCTCCCAGAGTTCCGCAAGCGCTGACACTGCGGATTCAGAAGGACCCACCCGTCGTTCAGTAATGTTCCGGACGTATCTTTGCGCTTTGTCCGCAGCGAGTGTCAGAAGATCCTTGTTCGGCGATGGTCCTCCCGGTCCGGTGTCGTTCGGCATTCAGTTCTTCCTTTCCATTCCGATCGCAATTCTCCACATACAAAAACACCCGTTGGCACCAGGCTTTCATCATCCCGGTAAATAGGTTATTCAGTTTTTAATGGAATGAAAGAGCCGAATTGTCCGCTTACTTCTTCGCAACAGCCTCGTCGGAAGCGATCTTGCCGTCACGAATGAAGATAATGCGATGCGCATGCTGCGCAATGTCGTGCTCGTGCGTCACCAGAATAATCGTGTTCCCTTGACCGTGCAGATTTGCGAATAATGCCATGATCTCTTCGCCCGTTTTTGAATCAAGATTTCCGGTAGGCTCGTCCGCCAGCACGATGGAAGGTGAATTCACCAGCGCACGCGCAATCGCCACACGCTGCCGTTGGCCGCCCGAAAGCTCATTCGGCTTGTGGTTCATCCGGTCCATCAGGTCCACACGCTCGAGCGCCTTTTTCGCCTTCTCAATGCGCTCTTCCGACGGAGTACCGTTATAAATTAGCGGCAATTCCACGTTGTGAAGCGCCGTTGCTCGCGGCAGAAGGTTAAACGTCTGGAAAACGAAGCCAATCTCTTTGTTTCGAATGTAGGCGAGCTCATCATCATCCAGATCGCTGACCAGCCGCCCCGCCAGCCAGTACTTTCCGGCGCTCGGTGAATCCAGGCAGCCAATTAGGTTCATCAAAGTAGACTTTCCCGACCCGGAAGGGCCCATGATGGCTACGTATTCACCCTTGCGAATTTCCACGTCCACGCCGCTGAGCGCGTGCACTTTCTCCGCACCCATTTCGTAGACCTTGGTCAGCGCTTCGGTCTTGATCACTACGCCCGAGCTGACCAGGTCTTCCCTGTAAGAATCTGTGGCTACTGTCTCAACAGGCATTCGAATCTCCCTCGTCCTTGGCGGCGCGTCAGCTCTGCTGATCGTCCTGCTTCTTCGGCGCGCTGTTGTCCACTTTTACCTGGGACTCCGGCTTCAGGGTGCGCAATGCCTTGTAGCTGCCGACCACGATTTCGTCACCGGCTTTCAACCCCTTGGTGATCTCAATGTCAGTCACGCCGGCAATACCGGTCTCGACGGGCAGGAACACTGCCTTTTTTCCGTTGACCACAAATACGCCTTGCACTTCATCCTTCTTGGGATCGCCCGGTGCCGGAGGCGGCGGCGCTGCCAGCGTTACATTGGAGCTGCCTTGTTTCTTTGCGTTCTTGGCCGCTTCTTCCAAATCCTTGCGCGTCCGCACCGCCAGGGCTTGAATGGGAATCGCCACGACGTTTTTCCTCTCAGCTGTCTTGATCTTGGCTGTTGTGGACAGACCCGGCCGCAGATTCTCCGGCGGATTCGCCAGCGTCACAACAACTTTGAAGTCTTTTGCTTCCTGCGTGCTCGTCGTGGTTTGCGTAGTGGTGAGTCCCGAACTGCGCAGCACAGCCTGTGAACCAACCTCCGTCACTTTGCCTTTGAAAACCTTTCCTGGCACCGCGTCAATCGTCACGTCTGCCTCTTGTCCCAGCTTTACATTCACGATGTCCGTTTCGTCGACCTTCACTTCCGCCGTTACGACAGACATATCCGAGAGCGTCATGATGAAGCTGCCCGTCGCGTTCTGCATTCCCATTACAACATAGTCGCCTACGCGCTCCGGCAGATAGCTCACGATCCCATTGATCGGCGATGTATACGTCGTCTTGTGCAGGATATCCTGTGTGTGCACGAGCACCGCGCGGCCCTGACTTACCTGCGACCGCGTCTGATCCATTTGTGCTTTCAGAGATTGTACACGCGCCCGCGCCGATTCCACCGCTGCGACCTGGGCATCATAGGTTGTCTTGCGCTGATCGAAATCCTGCTTTGGGATCAGACCATCTTTGTAGAGACCCTGTCCCCGGTCGTAATCCAGCTTGGTTTTCTCCAAGTTAGCCTGCTGAGAAAGCAGATCCGCCTGTGCCTGCTTATAGCCGGCTTCGGCAACCTGCACGCCCGACTCTGCCGAATTGACAGCCGCGGACTGCGCTTGCACGTCCGCATTCGCCTGCACATTTTCCTGCAGGAGCAACCTGTCACCCTTCTTGACGTGGTCGCCCTCTTTGACAAAGATCTCGGTGATTCTCCCGTACCCCTGTGCGCTTATGTTCGTATAGGTCGTCGGCTTGATTTCGCCGGAGGCCGTCACCAGGGATACCAGGCTCTCTTGGTTTGCCACTTTGGCGGTTTGCACGGTGACCACGCCCTTGTTCGCCTGGTTCACGCTGAACAGCACAATTCCGCCGAGCACCACGACGGCGCCCGCGCCAATTGCGACTTTATGCCACGTCTTCATTCGATTCCCCTTCGAGCTTCCACTCGGCCGTATTCCGAACTCCCGTCGTGCGCTTTAGTTTCAATAGATCCCACGATCGGTCAATCCCATGGGGAGACACAGATGTGAGCCCAACTGCCTCTACCCTACATACGCCCATTCGGGTCGAAATGTTTCGCGGGAGGTTTTGCTCCACTTTCGCGGTTCGGGCTTCAAAGCAGGGGGCTTACTGGAACCGGCCGCTCCGCCGGCATCAGGATGCCCTCGCGACGGAGGCACAGCTTCCGCGAACCCCCATTCTATGTTCAAAACGTAAGAAAGGAAAGAATTCTCGTCCCACCGGAACGGCATCCTCGCTGACAACCGACCCACTAGGTTTGACGCAAAAAACGGGCAAATGGTCAGCCGGAAACCAATCACTTCCCCAAACTGTCCCCATTTGCGAGCTCGGTTGGTTCGATACTCGGGGCATTCGTCCGATTTGCTTCGGACGATCCGACCGCGGAGAGGCGACAGAGCGGCTGAATGTGGCGGTTTGCTAACGCTTCATGCTCAACAGTGTGCCAAGCACATTCGTGTCAAATGTGGCCGCATAGGTCTCTGCCGTCTGGTCCGTAAATGGTCCCGGTTTGCCTTCGGTGCCAGCGTTATTGACTGCCACGTCCAAGCGGCTGAAGCAAGAGAGGGCGTAGTCAACAAGTTTCTCGATATCTCTTTCTTGGCGCACATCCGCCCGCACAAACTCCGCTTCAGCACCGAAAGTTCGAAGCTTGATGACAAGCTTCTGTCCCTCTTTATCGTGGCGGCCCGAAACGACGATCTTTGCCCCTTCTCTGGCGAAAGCAATCGCAGTTGCCCTTCCAATCCCCGTCAGTGCTCCTGTAATCAAAACTACTTGGTCTGACATAACCACTCCTTTTTCGTCGAGGTGATGCTACGGACGCAGATCCTGCGTCCGCGTTGGAAAATGACGATGGCCGAAGCCCGTCTGGAGGCTGCCCTAGAATTAGTCCGCGATCATCCCTCCATCCACGGGGATGGAGGCACCAGTCATGTATGACGCATTTGCCGAAGCGACAAAGGCGATCACGTCAGCGATCTCCTTCGGTGTCGCCAGACGCTTGACGGGTACCGTCGAGACGAGCGCCGCTTTGTTTGCATCTGTGTTGGTGAAGCGTGTGAGCATGCCCGTATCCGTAGTGCCTGGAGCGACTACGTTTACCCGAACTCCGGTCCCTGCGACTTCCAGCGCTGCGGATTTTGTCATTCCTTCCACCGCATGTTTGCTGGCTACATAAACGGACGCTCCGGCAGCACCGACGCTTCCATAGGCCGACGAGACATTGACGATGCTCCCGCTCCCCTGAGGCAGCATCGCCCGCAGTTCGTGCTTCATGCTTAAGAGCACACCCAGTACGTTGGTATCAAACGTATCCGCGTAGCTCTCTGCGGTCTGTTCTGTTACGAGGCCGCGCGATCCTTCCGTCCCGGCATTATTGACCGCAATGTCCAGGCGTCCGAAACGCTTGACTGTTTGATCCACAACGTTGCGCACATCCTCATCCTTGCGGACGTCAGTACGAACAAAGATGGCCTCTGCTCCGAGCCCTTGTAGCTCGGCAACGAGCTCCTGTCCTTGTTTATCTCGACGACCGGACACAACAACACGTGCCCCTTCCTGAGCAAAGGCTATTGCGGCAGCGCGACCGATGCCGGTCAGCGCGCCAGTAATCAAAACAACTGGTGAACTCATGGCACTACCTCCATTGATCTGGACCCATGCAGACTGAGCATGACTGGGAAGTCCGCTCAGCCGCTCCAGGTAGCTCCGAATCACCTTCTTAGATGGGAAAGACGCGTGGTTGTTGCGCCTTCGAGGGATACTTTGTAAGCTTAAGATCGATGCTGCGCAAGCATGGGAGTGGCAATGGAATTACGACATCTTCGCTATTTCGTCGCGGTCGCCGAGGCGGGAAGTCTGACGGTGGCAGCAGAGCAAAGGCTGCACACGACACAACCTTCGTTGAGTCGACAGATTCGAGATCTCGAGGGCGAGGTAGGCGTTCAACTTTTGACGCGTCGCGCTCGCGGGATCGAACTGACACCGGCGGGTCGAGCCTTCCTCGATCACGCCCGCTCGGTGCTGTCGCAGGTTGAAGCGGCGACCGAAGCTGCTCGCCGGGTCACTCATCCTAGCAAACCATGCTTCACGATGGGCTTTTTGACTGGACACGAATTGACGTGGATGCCTGAAGCCTTGCGGATCTTGCGCGAAGAACTGCCTAACATCGACGTGATGATATCGAGCCAATACTCCCCGCTGCTTGCGGACGGCCTATCGAAAGGGAAAATCGACGCGGCCTTTCTACGACGGGAAAAAGGGTCGCCAGACTTAGTGTTCCGTCTTCTCGTCAAGGAGCCCTTGATGGTGGTTTTGCCCAGTGACCACCGTCTCGCTGCGCTCAAATCCATCGGCGCGAAAGCTCTAGAGGGCGAGATATTTGTGACGGTGTCGAAAACGGCTCCGGTATTGAGGGTGGTCATCGACAACTACTTCAAGCGCTCTGGAGTCAGCGTTACGCCAGCTCATGAGGCGGACCATCTCGCCATGGGAATGGCCCTGATAGCGTCGACAGGCGGCGTAGGGCTGTTACCCGCCTACGCGCAGAACTTTCTCCCTTCCTCTGTAACGAGTCGTCCTCTCACAGGCGATGCGCCAACTGTCGATCTGGTCCTCGGCTACAAAAAGTCGAATGAGTCTCCCGTCCTAAAGCTCTTGCTTTCGAGATTGGACGAGTTGGTGGCTCGTGCCTCGAAGAAGACGCAATAAAACTCGGAATGCATCTCAGCAAAAACGGTTCCGGCGACTAACTTCGTTGGGTTTGCGCACCATCGCTGGCCTTTCTCAAAGGTTCGTTCACAAAGATCCTTGCAGACGGTCTACCCAGCCATGAAGTTGCGCGAGATGGCGGCCCCGGTGACGGACACATTGCGAACTGACGATCCTCGCGAGTGGGGACGTCTCCTCCATCTCGTCCGGTGCCACTCGTAGCGCCGACACGATTTCGCTTCTTGCCAGGTTGAATTCCTCGCGAAGAAGACGGCGCGGGGTCGCTCGGTTCGCCTTTGCAACTTCCCGATTGATCCGCAGGAC